>JGI24021J15306_10003661_pt1 | contig 17458 bp, 7 predicted proteins | sample Ectturendosymbi1_FD_15306 | JGI IMG/M metagenome (IMG submission 15306)
AGGAGTTTTAGAAGCGGACAGCACGGACGTGCACATTGCTTGGCTCCTTTGAGTGCGCATCTTTAAGTGCCTTGCTCAAGCGCACAGCAGCGATAACACAGCCAGGTTTAGGGAGTCAGACCGTACGATCCGGAACCGTCGTGGGCACCACGTTGGTGACCACTGCCGTAAAGTTTTTTGTATGGAAGAACACAGCACGCAAGGAACTTCAACCCCTTGAGTTAACAAGCAAGTTAACTACAGAATTTGCCTATAACGGCACCTCCAGGGGATTGCATAAAGAACGTTATTTCCGAGTTGACAATTTGACATTATAAGCGAATTGAAATGCATGTAAATTGTAAATGATGCCATCGCGACCAAACAAAATGTAACGTTATGAGCGAATTGACGCTCCAGACGAAGCCATTATAAACAAATTCAACTCTATAGAACAGATTTACGTAAGGTTTCAGGACCCACTCGGATTAAACTAAAAAGTTATTTTCAGGGCAAACTGCTTAGTATTTAGGGCAAATTGTTATTTTCAGGGCAAATTTTTTCCGCCCCCCCAATAAAATGCCTTCCCGTACGCTTATGCACGATATTGCTGTTTTTTTGGAGAAAATTTACCGCTGTCCACCGTCATCCAAAGGGGAATAGTTTCCAAACAAACCAATTGTTGTCAAATAACTAAACGATTTAAGCGCAAGCAAGTTATATCTGGTGGTTAATTTCCTCAACCTTAATTTGAAACCTGCTTCCTTGCATAATGTTAATCTTTTTAGGTTTGCTGGCATAAACAAATTTGCTCAACTTACCTTGATCATATCCACCGAAAGACCCATATGTCCAAAATGTGCTGCAATATATAAAACAGCTCGGTACTGGAAGCTCCTCACTACTTTATCCCAAGAGAAATATCTCAGTGCAGTCTTTTCATGACCTTTAAATAAACACAGTTAAGCTTGAGCTTGAAGACGTTTTGCAGTACGTCTGGGCCATAGAAATTACCTGCCAAACACGATTATAGAGTTTTGTGCAGTAACAGCAACCCTTAACTCAATTATTCACACTCCAACTAAGCAGTAGAATATTGCAAAAGATCGGTGGAGGAATTTCAACACAAACCGACAACACAATCGTTCCCTTTGAGCGTGATTTCGAACTTGAAAATAATATCAGTTATAGTAAAGTAAACTTTCTTAATCAGATTTAAGAAAATAAAATAAGCACAATGTATCCTATCCAACCGATCCATAATCTTTAGCTAAAAATGTGCACAGGCCATGAATAAAAAATTGAAGTGGACTACAATAAGATAGAGGCAATTAGCGACCCATGTGCCGCATGTGGCCCGCCGCAGCGTTTTCAGCGGCCCGCGGAAACAATCAGGAAAAGTCTTCAAATCTTAAAGTTCCTCCCGTTTGTCGCAGTAAATGTTATTGCTGAGGCTAACTTGAACCGAGACTTGCTTCTGTTTTCATTATAAGGTATGGCCCTCCGCTAAACACGGCTTTCTCAAAGTTTCTCCTGAGTCAAACCCACTCTTCGCTAGCCGTTAGTTAAAGGAAAGCGTGGATCAAGAGTGAGCGAACTTCTCGGCGCAATGGCCACATTCAGAAATTCACAACTCTAAGGGAGCGCAAAGGCAATCGAAGAGATGAAAATAGTCAAAATAAGAGGTTGCGTTTGCCGCTTCCCTTTGTGAAGGTGAAGTTTTTTCAAAAATGGGTTGCTGAGACGCAGATGGCCAACTCCATTGTCTTCATTGTTATGGTCACGCATGAGCGCGACTTTACTATCGAATGCAATCGCCAGGGATGGCAATAGCATGGTAAAAAGTTGAAAACTACTCAGGGTCGCCTAACTACCAAGGATTTCTTTCTTTGCAAACCTGCACCTGCTAAGTATATTTTACCAAGTTTTTTTTGTAGGTCTACTGTAGTGGTTGAAGACCCGGTGTTCCTTAAATTTTTCCATGCTCGGCAAAAATCATGGCGACTGATGCTGACCGTAACCTTGTGAGGCATCGAAAGCGCTGTTGAAGCTAATGCCGTGGTATGTTGTTGAACGCATAGCCTACATGCTCTTTCCAAATGTTAGGTTAGCTCTTCAGCAAGAGCAACAAAACATTTTATAAATACGTCCAGCATTCCTGCGTGATACGCTTTAGGCCTATTTCTTCTTGGATAGTTTCGTTCTAATTGTCGTATTTTTGCGACATTTGCTATTCTTTCCGTAAAGCATAAGAATTTTGCCTTGCCATGTTGCTTCGCTCAGGCAGCTGGATGTACCGCCTAAATATTCCTGTTAATGGCTTTTGAGAGCCAAATAATTCGGATGTAAGGGGCCTACCAGTCAAGGCAGAGGCGGATCCAGAGGAGGAGGCGATTGGGACGATCGCCCTCCTACAACCTACGAAAGCAACTGTTTTCACCATGATTTTGAACAATTCGGAAAATAGCATTCGCGATATAAGGCCATTTTGCCGTCCATTGTTTTGTCACAGCAGTGTTGTGAAGTATACTTCATCTCTCTTACAGAAGTGAACCGTAATGAGAATTGACTGCCAAATATCACTGAAATCGCCCCCACTAAGCTTACTGGCTGGATCCGACTTTGAGTCAAGGTGATGTACTGCGTCAACATCTTATGGTAAGGGCCGAAGGTTTTTGATAGTTGATATACGCCCCTAGGATTCAGATTCAAGTACAAAAATGCATAAAAAGGAATGTTTTTTAATAGCTTGTAAGGTAACTGCAATTCTAACCTATCCATATGCCATGTTGTCTCCACAGGTCTTTTAGTGGAAGAGACTAACCATCCCATGTCAAACCTGTCATCTAAATATATTTATTCACTTTCCTTCGTCAGCTGGACCGGAGCAAGGTGAGGTTTGGCCTAAAACGCGTATTAGGGGTTTGGTCAGACTCGCAAGTCCCATGAGAACCATTTGTAACACATCCAAAGGATTGATCGAGTGAAGGACGTTTGTTGATGTATTGCACGTCCATCATCATTTGCCGCAGAGTACAGTACATCTTACAATTTACCAAAGCCTACAGAACTGCGCAGACAATACCTCGTCTACACTACAGTATGCACATAGGGCCAGGTCAATACCCTTTGCCAGGTCTAGATGGACCAAAAATGCTAAATCGCTTATCAAAAACTGCAAATAGCTTCAAAAATGTCAAACAGCCGAAACACGCTGTCGGTATTCCGGTTGAGGTGATCAATGACAAAAATGCAATGTTGGTATGAAACCAAGTTTAGAATTATTACATATAAATTAACAAATCATTGTTAATCTCCAAAAGTACCACCTCCTCATAGAAAGTGTCTAATAAAAAATACATATCATTCTTCTTTCGTTTGAGCAAGTTCTTCTTTTATCCACTGCTAGCCCGCCTAAATATCGGGGCAGGTGTTGAGCAGACATTCGGTTGTCTCATCGTCCAGAACCGTCAGGCCGTGTAGTCCGTGGGGGCTCGATGGGTTGGACAGTGGAGGACAACATGGTGGACGGTTTGTTCTGCGCCACACTCACAGGCCGCAGAGGAGGCCATACCCAATTTGTACAGGCAGGAGCGGAAACATCCGACACCGGTGCGGAAGCGGTTGAGCCGGACCCAGGCTCTTCTTGGGAGGGTCATTCCGGGGGGGAAGGGTGTACCGGTGTCTGGAATTAAAGTGCGGAGTCTTGTGGGGTTGTCTGCCCACTCCGCGTTCCATTGATGTAAGATACATATAATTGTTTGAAACAGTAAAATACAGGTCATGAAAATACAAACATGCACCATGCCATAGTTTTTGCTTTGAATCTGGTATACAATCACCTGATATGTTAGGTATGTCACATTTCCACAAAGTATGTAAAACAAAATGCAGTCACAGAGAACCCACACAAAAACTATTAAGCTTTCCAGGTTCAGATGGACCAATTACATCAAAGCTTGTGAGAATATGCTAAATAACTTTAATAAATGATAACAGGCTGAAAAAATATCAAAGTTCAAGCTCACAGCAGACAAACTTTCAAAAAATGCCAAACAACGTCTTTTTCTGCCAACACTATTAAAATGGCCAAAATCATGAGAAGCTATGACGTATGTGCCAAACAATATTTTTTCATGCCAAAACACTTTCAATAGGGCCAAATTTCTGGAATTTGGCATTAAAAATTCCAACCTGGCAACGCTGACCTTTGCCTGCATACTTGTCGATAGGTTCCAGCACAGGTGCAGTCAGGCATGACAGAGACAATGAGTTGTACATTTCTTATAGTAATCTCTGCTCAAACCTCTGATGAGCGGACTGTGTAATTTTTCAGTCTGAGTCCAGTCCTGATCCGAAAATATTTCGAAAATCATCAGTCTGATCAAGTCTTGCTCCGCTCGTGTATAACGATATCTTTTAAGGCAGTGTCTATTTTGCCTCATAGCTCTAGCGGTTTTTTTGCCTCGTGAGACAAAATAGACACGAGACAAAATACACACTGCCTTTTTTCGCATTTCCAAAATTTAGGAAGTTTGTAAAATCGGATCAAAACTAGAAATTTTGATACGGTCAGAATACGAGAACAAAATTTTCTCAGTCCGATCCAGTCCTGATCTCCAAATTAAAAAAAAATTGCAATCCTATCCAGTCCTGATCCGGCCAAACTTGGCTTCAGTCCTGATCCGTGATCATCTCTGGCTCAAACACTGTTTAATGTTGCTTCAAACTTTTTCCCAAATGAGTTGCCTTCTTCTAGAGTTCAGGTTTTGATTAAATTGTGCCCAAAGATAGCGTGCTTGGTTTGAAAATGCCGTTTCAAAACGTGTTTATAAAAATAAAGCATAGCAATTGTTTCATGGCAAATGAAACAGATGATAAAGTCTTGAAACGCTTCAATGCCCATTTTGGTGAGTCTAGGCCTCTGTCTTGAAGAGTGCAGGTCTCGGTATTGAACCCCAATCTCGAGATCTGCAATGCTTATTAGACGTTACATTTTGCTTAGAGTAGCGATTGTTCAACTGTGGAGTTCAAGTTGCCCAACTTGCTCACTGTTGTGATGATCCTTGCGCAAGATGAAAGCAAAAATTTTCCAAACTTGGATGAAATTTTGTCAGTGCGGAGATCAATGGAGCTAATGACATTTTGTTAAATAATGCTTGGAACGATGGGAACGATCGTAGGAATTCAAGTAAAACCTGACGACATGCCTGTTTGTACATACTGTAGACAAAGACTTAATGCTGAATCATGTTCTTACGAGAACAGAAAAATCATTCAAAAAAATTGTGAAGCGGCAATAATTGGGAGATGAAAATGATCAGTTACTAGGCAACAAATATTTAAGCCCAGCCCCGAGTCTGGAAGATTCGTATTTGATCTCGTCTTGCCTGTTTTGGCTAAGTCCCAGTCTTGAAGTTTCAACCGGTTTTTGGTCTCTAATGTCTGACGTGTAAAGACTCGTGTATACTGGAACAAATAAAAGGTTTTAACTCCAACATTAAGGGAGAAAACTTTTAGTCCATTGTTTAGAAAACACGGTATTCGCCTTTATTTTTTCCTTGTAAGACAGCTTCCAAAAAATCAGTTGGGGCAAATTTTACCGTGTAGTAGCAGCTTCTCAAACAAAAGATTTGTTTAATACGACTTTGAAACGATGTCTTTACGATATCTATAGTATACAGTGTATTTTGACGTCACCCAAAGAAATTCAATTCAATGAAACAGTGAAACTCCGCCTATAGTGAGCTAAGGAAACCAAGTCTGATGTGCATCTCTATCCATCAGCAGGGCCCGACAAGGGGGGCGAGGGGGCAATGCCTCGGAGCAGCACTCTTCGCGGGAAGGCACTTTTGGTGAAAAGAAGGAATAGCTGGTGGTGGAACGTGGTGGTAGTGGTGGTGGGGGGCGGTACTTCCCCATGTCGGGACCCTGTCCGTCAGCAAATAACGTGAGTGTACGAATTCTCGTTGGGCTGCCTGACAACCTTTGGCTGATTGTAGTTTGCCGAATCCTTGGCGTAGATGTAGCCAACTATACAAGATGCTTCATCATTTTATGTATTAAATGTTGCAAATGTTGTGATAAATCCAAAATAAAATTACAAAATAAATCTGTATCTCACAAAATATCAATCTCACTTCTATCTAACATTTCGAAAAGTACACGTGGATAAAAATCTTGCAAACGGTTCATATGACTCGAAAATCCTATTGTACGTTATAAGTTCAACACCATCATCACTTCACGCAACTTGTCCAAAATCTTGGATTTCACCACAACATTAAAGCACCGGCCCAGTTTCTCTGCCACTAGTTTGCAGGCATTGCATGATTTGTGGTCATCGCTAAGTTTTGGCAAACGTACGTGGTTGCGTCGAACATAATATATTGTACATCAAGGGCAAACTATACGGCTCGCGAAGCCATTTTATCCTGCCCACGAAACCGTTTTTTCAACGAAAAAATAATTATTTCAGTAAAATTTGCTGATTTGGTAGAATGTCACATATCCCGAAATAATCACATTACGTAAGATGTCTGGCCATCTAACTGATGTGTAATGACTTATGTGGTCCTCTGTCAAAAAAGTTTGGAGGCTCTTGATATACAATTTGCTCTTCCAACCACAGGCGTAGGAGCACAATCTTCTGGCCCTGTCTCTCTCCGTAAATGCCGCCCACTTTAGCAAGGTGTACAGCATGATAATATCAGTAATTTGTTTTCTTTTTATTGCGTAGCTATACGTTTCTGCTTCTAACGATGACTTATTCCTAAAAATGAAGATCAATCAAACCACCTTATTTGATTTACGCAGCCTGTACGCTCAGCTGGGCCGCAACCAGCAGCTGATATTTTAAGGGGGAGTGATTGCAACTTGTTATTGTAATATTTTCGGAGGGGGACAAAATGATTGTTAACTTGTTGTTTCACCTCACAACTAAACATGTTTTTTAAAATTTCAGGCGGGCAATTGCCCGGTTGTCCTCGCCGCTGGTTGCGGGCCTGAAGTATACCATCTTTGCTAAAATTACTCTACGTACCAACAAGTTTTAGAATTAGATGAATGTAATGATTTACCCGAGGGGTCTTGTTTTGGGGCTAAACTTTGGTAACTTATAGTAGCTGTCAAACGGTTACGTTGCTGATGCCTACTTACCGGAAATCGCTGAGACTATGAGCTCGCGCCAGCCGTCCCACAAATCCAATCGTAAGGTTGAACCGAGTTCAATTCCATAATAGTCAAGTGTGTTGTTGTCATAGAGTTCGATTTTCTTGTTACTCGTCCCGTTTTTCGTAGATGTAGGCTGCCTTACCAGTTCACGATCGTGGTTAGAAGTTGTTACACCAAAAAGTTGAAATACAGATACCGGCAAACCAAGACGCTTCGAAAGGTAAGATCGAAGATCGGCAACAAGCATCTGTAAGCGAAAGAACCGATTTCAAAACACCTTTGCTTTTTCACCATCACTTTATTTTCCGCAGAATTGAGAAAAAAACTGTGAAATCATCATGTTAGTGCGGGGTTACTTATCAGATCAATCCATAAGTTTGTTTTTTGCATTTGCCTGATGTCACTAGAACGCAAGTGGAGTCCTCAAGTGTGCAACTTTCCAAGGCGGTCGAAGCAAACGCATTTATCCAAAGGAGCACAAATCACCCTGTGGCCGTGAACCATTCCCAATGTCTCAACAAAAGCAGGCGCTGTGTAGTCCTGAACCACCACAAATTTTATTTAAAAAAGATATTCTTTGTACAAAAGTTGAAGGAATAGAGCATCTTTCGCTCTTCCAAGGTTTGTTCTCTCAAGTGATTGCTTATCAATACAATCCATAAAGTTGCAGCTTTTTAATTTGCTAGAAAGTTTTTAACTGTTATCCAGTCTTTTCAAAAAACACGCAGAACGATCAGTACAGACGGGCATAGTCAAAACAAGTTGAATTGAAACACAAATAAAAAAACTTTTCTATTGTTTGCAAAGTACCGTTGGTTTCACGTCATCCATGATAGAAAGAGTCTCTTCGTTGTATGCAAGATAAACCTGCAATTTTGGTTTTTCCACAGTTTTTAAAGATGATTTTATGACCGATCCGGAAGCGATGCTAAGGTCTTGAAGAATCCATTGATCTTGAAGTGCTGCTCCTGCAATGTTGCACGCAGTTCATTGATCGGCTTACACTCACTTAAAACAGTTTGTTCATGCAGCTTTAGAGTAGGCTATTGGACGGTAGCAGGGCGACTGACTTCCTAGCGGTTAGAAGAATCTAAAAATCATGGAAATCAGGATAATGATGTTTAACTTTCAGAGAAACAGAAACAGTTCCAGGGTAATGCCGATAAACTTATTCTGGACAAAAAAGCGACACCCAAAGAACTCAATTTAATGGCAGTAAAAGAATACACCGATGGATTTCGGCATAATCTATAGAATAATATAAGAAAAGAGAGAAGCTGATCATATTTTTATCTTTTGAACTAATTTAAAACCAAAAACGAGCTTACTGACAAGCAAAAAGACGGCAATCCTCTTTCTGCTTTTGTGTTTTTTTTATGGAAAACATAGCGAATAAAGAAAACGTTAAGTTTTGAAACGCATTTTTCAGCGAGAATGACAAACCAAAACCTGGCATCAGTAATCAGAAAAAAGAAATTATACCTGTGAAAAGGCTTACCGCCCACTGCCAAAAATTTTCACCGTAAGCCCCATGTGTTGGAGTGTTATGCATAACACACAACTTGCGTTTGGAGTATAGTGTGTAACATACAGTCTGTAGGAAACGTGGGGGGACGTCGTACACCTGTTTGAACAACGACCTTTCACTTTGTACTCAGCAAGGTATCGAGACGTACATCACCCAATTTCGCGAAATTGCTAACGGAAAAATTTCAAAATTATTTCCACAGTTGCATCAAGGCACATCTTCTATTTAATAGTTCGTTCCATCACTTGTTTTGGCATTAAACTATTGGCAACAAATCACAGACCATCGTTCCAGCAAGTTCAAAGGCAGTTTTTTTACTGGGACTGTGTAACCTTGTGGAGATAAACAATTTACTGTTAATGAATTACTGTTTAGCCAGGGTTTTTTTTAAGGAAAATGTTAGAAACCCAGTTTGGATCTGTAGGGACCCGATTTCTCTGATTCTAGGGACCCGATTGTCTCTGATTTTAGGGACCCGATGATAATTTATCTGATTCTAGGGACCCGATTTGAAATTCTAGGGACCCGAATCGGGTCCCTAAAACGCCTTAACAAACCTGGTTTAGCAGCAATTGCAGTTTAATTGTAAGTGCTATTTTTTTAAACCGAAAAATTTGTGATTGAAGTTGTAAATTAATTCATGGTGCAGTGATGGGCAAATCGCAGCCTGCTGGACATTTTTTTTGCCAGTGACGCCAAAAGCGGTGGTCCGCGGAGTTAGAAACAATAAGCCTTTTACGCTGAAAATGCCTAACGTGGAAAAGCAAATGCACAAAAGATAGCAATGACCGGCCAAAGTGTCCACAGGGCATGAGCCACGAAGACAGAAATATTTTCAATCATTGCCTTTGACGGTGTAATACTTTTTAATTTATTTTGTCATTCAATACTTTTTAATTTATTATTTGTCACAATTTATTTTGTCATTCACAAATGTTTGCTAGGCCAATGCCCACAGGTTTTAATTTGAGGTGGTAAGACTGGAATCAACTGCTGTTTATTGCGTTTATTGACGAAACAATCGCATAATTTTTAGCTCAAGCTAAAGCGAAAGCAAAACGCCGGACACAGAAAAAAACTATTGCGCATGTCGTTCAGTCGAGAACCCCTCGACAGTTAGCCAAAATTTTCCAAAGGTGAGAAGTTGGTGGTGTAATAAATTGACATTCAAGCTGGAGTTGTGATTAAGCTAAATTAGGACAAACTTTTATATGCGCTGTTAATCAACACATGTTCTGCTGGATGATCAACATAGCTACACATACATTCTGGGTAGCAGCCAGTAACTACCACGATATTGCTCAGATGCGCAAGTGAATGGGTGCGGCAGAGAAAAAGTAAGCTCATCTAAAATGAAACTGCGCCCCGGTTACCATAATCCTTTCGAATCCACGAAAGCGATTTTTGCTCTGCATCAGTTTGTAGCGCGACGCCGAAATGACGGCATCCATCCAGCAACGCCGGATTTAGATGGTGGGGGGTCTGGGGCCCAGGTGTGGTGGGAGGCCCCATGTGCGGAAACAAAATATTTAGGTAGGGGATGATCGACGAAGACATTACTATTTCCACATGTCATTAATATTTATGACGTAATCTTGTGACGACACATTTGTTAACTCAACTGTAACAAAACTTTATGATGCAACATGGTATTTGACAATGATTAGCGATTTGTGAAACTGTTGCAAAACCAGTCGATAAAAGCATCGCATCTTCTTTTTCAAATATTTGCTTGAAAAAATATTTGCTTGAAAACAAAACAGTCCAGTTCAACAAGAGTTTTGTCTACTTTTACTTGCGTGCTGGTGGAAACGCGAAATATATTTAAAAAATTAACAAAAATATTTTCAAAAAGTTTTCAGAAAAAGCAGTTTTAATGTAGGACAACCAAAAACTTGTCAGTGTTATAGAACTACCACTGTAAAGATGTTCGCTAGACTTCACTTGCAAAATCGCACCCAGATCCCGTCTCGCTTTCTTGAGTTGATCCAGTTTATTTACACTGTAAGTTATTTTACCTCCAAACCTCATTTCCAAATATTTGCCGACTCTTTTGTCATCAAATGTATCCACCATCAACCTTTTATTGACAATGTTTCTTATGGTTTTAACTTTGTCATCAGGTCGTACATCCAAAGGCAGACGGACATCTTCAAAAACTACTGTAATCCTCATTTCCCGAAAATGAAGCTGCAAAAATTCAACCAAGGCAACCTGCCCGTCCTATGACAGAATTGGAGTAAGTCGCTGCTCTGCTTCACCAAGGTGTCAACAAATGTACGAAAAAGTTACGCGTAGAAACACAGCAGCAAAATACCACAGCCTCACGCGCAGCTGGTTTCGGTTTTAGCAACCGGGTTATCGACACTGGAAACTTTGATTATGTGAATATCAGCTGTTGTTTCTGAACACTGAAAATCGATATAATCAGAAATAAAAGCGAACAATAGCCCTGCGTTCAACGCGTACAATGGGTTGTTGCTTTACAACTAACGCTAAGAAATACGTTCATCTTCGGTGAGCTGCCATAATAAACAGCACTATCAACAACCTCATCGCTTGTAGACCACAACAGTTATGTTAACAGTATCGCTACCCTACGATGAAATACTTTTGTGCCTGTATGTTTGACCTGACAAATGGTGGAGATGCAGAGTTGAAAAAGCAAGGCTAGTTCCTGGGTTTGTGAATGTGTGCATTTTAGCCTCCCAGTAATTTGACCAATTATGTGAATTTCAACAGTTTCAACACAAAGAAACCATGGACAATAACACAGTAGGCGCCGAGTTTATGCCCTCGATGAAAAGCTCAGAAAGAAGACATTACATTTTTGTGCATCTGACCAAATTAGCCCAAGCTCTATAGTTCACTCTTCATGTTTTACTGCAGATGGTTTGGGTTTACAGTATATGATTTCTACCTGTCTGATTTGATTCCTCGAGCTTTCAAATTGATTTCTAAAAATTAGATTTTTAGTTTGTACATCGGCAACCGAATTGTTGGCAAAAACTTGTTCGAAACTGTTGAATACCAGAGCGATGAGAAGGATATCTTAACACTTTTCGAAACGATATTAAGTTTTGTGTGTTGGAAAAGACTAACTAGAAAAAATTAAATTTAGCAATAATGCACAGTCAAATCTATTGTCTTATTGTTGCTATGTCAAAAAACGTGGATCTGTTGTTTCCACTGGCAGAACCTTTAAAAGATTTTTGATAACTTTACAAAATTGAAAAATGCATTAACTGACCTACTACAACATGTTATTTTGCACGTTTAAACAACTTTAAACCTTGTTTCAGTCTATGGTGCGTCTAGGGAAAGGACTATTCTGGTCAGTTTTTCGATTCATAAATGATCATTATTTCCCTGAACTGGCTACCTTTTTCATCAAATCTACCTAGCTTCTCGCCATCTATAATGCAACATACTACGAACATTTTAGCTTACCTGGCAACCTCTTTTGTGACTTTACCCTAAAACGCCGAATCTGGATCAGCTGTATAATTCAGTTAACATTAGCACAATATTTTGCAATCGAAGCTCCGAAGTGAATTTATTTTCCAAAACGTATTTCTGAGTAATTCACACGACTGAATGGAACAACTCTATTTTTGTGGTGGCTGATGTAACATACTGCATTTTGTCAGTCAAAATAGTTTTAACTGAAAATAAATGGCAAAATGATAAGAAGGCAAAATAATAGCAGAGTTTTGATTTACATATATACGGCTACGAAGCATGCGGTTTATTTACTTCTGTGTTTACTGAGGTCTTACCAAACAGATTTTCGTTTTTCTTCCTGATGCTTTTCACAAATATTTATTTTACCTCCACTGTTTAGTATTTAACGCTCCTGTACGACGGTGACCAATTGTAGTGGTTGCTGGTGCGTTGTTACGGTGTTTGTTTTTCTTCAGTATCACCTGTGCGTAGCAACCAAAACCTTCCGTGTACTTCGTAGCGCCTCATGATTTATGTATTTTCTTGTGATTACGCTATCACCTCCATCATCTCGACGATGTGTACAAGCCAAATACGAAAAAAAGTGATTATATAAAACTAGCAAATGCCAACCGTCAAATCTTGATTTTATAGTGAAAAGAAGCGGTTGTCAGCCTCAGGCTAAATACCTCGCAAAAACATACCCTGACCAAAACCAATTACATGCTTTTGTGCGCTGCTGAGCACCCCCATTGACTTTTTAGCCGTTTACTTCAGCACTTGATGCAAGATTGCCTTAATTTTTCCTCGACTGCCTGATTCCTGCTTGATGATGAGTGAATGCAGCTGTACTGTAGCTGGTGCGCTGTTTGAGTGTTTTGCTTCTCTCTGTGGTGACTGTGTTTATCAACTAACACCTGTACTCTGCAATGCGTTATTACTAATCACTTGTGTGATCTTGTATTATTCGATTACCCTTATGATATGGACCATGAGACTGACTTAAAATAAAATATTTACAATATCGAACCTTTTTTGCAAGGTATAGAAGAAACTTTTCTCGGTTGACCTGTGCAAATGTTCCTGCGACTCCGTGTAAACTAAGTCAAACTTTGCATATATTTTACTTTTTTTCAGACAACCCTCTAAAGCTATCTTTCAAGAGCTTGTTTTAGACGCCATGCCAAACTTTTTCTGAAGAAACTGTAGCTTAATAGAATCTCTGCATACAAAGAGAATGTCTACAAATATCAGTCACAAAGTTAATTTCTGTTCAAATGTTTGTTGACATGCCACAACGGCTTTTCTGAAATTAACATTTTTTAATTAAACAAGATATTTTGTTGGCGCAAATCACAGCGACGAGTTTTGTTCTTATTAACAGAAACTATGGTGAACACCAAGCAAGAGGCCGTTAGAAGTACGGCAACAGAGATATCTGTTTAATGATTAACTTCTCAAGACTGACGCTCCAGTGTGATGCATAACTCGTGTTTTCGATGTTTTCATTGGCCATTATAAAGTTTGAGATGACGGGCGTGAGTTTTGTTTACACAGCTGTTCACAGTGAAATGACAGTAGGCCAATGTTTCACTCACAACAAAAGTTTAAATATTTCTGCATCTCTACAGAAATACTGTAAAAACGACTGAGAAAAAATGGATACGTCGTAATTACCTCTGTGCAAAACGTCGTGAATAACACCTATTCAAAACACGATGACTGCTTTTGTATGCTCTACCCTACAGGGACAAAGGTACAATTTTGGTTACAGTCAGTTATCATCTGAAAACAGCGCCCTAAAGCACTTCTGATAACAGCATGTCGGTTATATTTCAGAAGAAAAAACACACTTGAAGCAATTGCGCTTCGTGAATTTGCCAAGTTTACGCAGGCGTGAAAAGGTTGAACGTTTGGGTAATTAGCCTACGCCGTGTTGGCTATGAAAACTGTTCGGGAAAATTTACCGACAAGTTTGTGTTCTTGGCAGGACAGAACTGTCACGAAAAAAAAGACACACTCAAAATACCTTGAGGCCAAATCAAATCAGCCGGTTCTAACCACCGAGACGTTTTGCTGTAGGTCCAACCGGGATGCGGTGGTGAGGGAAAACACAGTAATTAACTATTTTTGTCAGAGTTTCGGTAAGTACTTTGGCAAAATGGCATGTTGTAGTCTACACCATGTACAACATGTTATTGAGCTATTTAGCTTAGGTTGACTGTAGAGAAAAGTTGGCAAACAAAATACATGCGTGCAGCGAAAGCATGCAGAAAAAAAATTATTAAACAATACCAAACTTGGAAAGTTTTAATGTTCTTGTATAAGGTTTTATTTTAAATTGCATCCCTTTTGAGATGTGATTTCAGATATGATGGTCTAAAGATGCAATTCTCCTTGTAAAATCGATAGGTGGGACAAAATTTAAGCAGGCAAGTACGCATTTATAATCATACCTTGCAGCACCTTCAGGAATGCGAAAATATTTGACAAATTACTTTAAAAAAGGCTTATTTTCAAGATTTTTTCACCAACCGAAGTGCTGTGAAAAAACGCACATTCTAAGTTTTTGATGTACTTTCCTCACGTCACGTGTATTGAAAAGATCCATTGAGAAGTTATCGAGGACACTTGGAAAAGAACAAGACTAAAAATCTCGCCGTGTATTTCTGCGAAATTATATTTGTTGTCTTTGTAAAACCATCGTTTCGCGCTGTTAGAAGTTTGGAGTTAAATTGGCAAGTCTCGTTGAACTGCCTTAATTACAATGTAATGTAAACTCTCTGCAAATAAAAACTTGCCGTTGTTAGTTAAACCACCAAAATGTGCTTCGGCACATGATTGAACGTAGAACTACTTTTTTGATCGCTCAATATTTGTTTCTGTTGACCAGGAAGATCAACCCTGCTGTTCTACCTCAGAAAAGTTTGCTTATAGTCTCTGTCCTGATTCTTGCAGATTGCCTGCTCCATTCTCAGCTCAGAAAATTTAAACAACCCGAAGTATAATAGTGTTTTAGCTTCTGAATAGTGTCAACCAAACATATCACTTTAGTGGCGACACGGCGGCAAGCAAACATGACCAAAGATCAACAGTTTCTTTAAGTCGAGTATCGATCCATTTAAATCGTCCGTCAAACGCTTTGTTCCTGTTCAGGGTGGAATTCTAAAAGAAGCCATGCCCAGGTCAAGCTACTGTACACTGATACTTCAATCTGACATGAAAAGCTTAACCTTAACGAATGTCATTGGGATAGAAGTGCAATAACCAAACACATTAGGATTTTTAGGCATGCTTACCTAGTATTTCTAATTTTTGCTTTTTGCAATTGTCGCTCTACTAGACTCCTGAGTCGGTAAGAAATCAGCCACGGCACTGGCCTAGCTGAATAAAAACACTAACATACTAGTAGCCTGATCATTGCTAACTGTAAGGTTTCATTGGTGAAAAACTAGTATAACGTTACTTCCTAATTTAAATGAAGACAGAATTAATTTCGCTTAAACGCATGATCAGTTATCTTTCTTATAGCCCTAGTCAAATACTGACTCAGTATAGTCAGTATCGGTTGCAGTGTTTGCTCAGTATAGTCCGTATCAGTATCAATACTTAGTATTTTTATCAATATTTATACCTACAAAATTATTTAAAACATATACCCTAAAGCAGGGGTCCCCAAACTACAGCCCACAGGCCGAATCCTACCCGCGAAGCCATTTTCATCCGGCCGCAAAGGCATTTTGTCAATGATGAAAAATTAATATATTTACGAGTAACTTGTTGATTTGTTAGAATGCAACATATCCCGAAATAATCACATTACGTGAGATGTCTGGCCCTCGAACTGTTGTGTAACAGCTTATGTGCCGCTCTGAAAAAAATTTGGAGACTCTAACCTAAAGCATGCTGCGCGCTGGTGTTTGACACTGTTCTCGCTATCCGTAGATAAAAAAAACAATGTTTGAAATATATTCCCGACCTATTCGAAGTAGAACGGTTCTTCTTACACTAACAAGTGACACCTCAAGGCCCACGATCGGAGTCAAGCAAACACTGTTGGTAAATGAAATTCACGTTTCCAGCAGTGCCGGATTAACAATAGTAACAAGTGTAGCAATTGCTACGGGCCCCGCGATCATATATGTTAAATTTTTTTTTGTTTCATGCAACATTAGAACTTACGTGCCCGAGACAAACTCCTAGAAATGGGTTCCTATATTTTACATAGGCTGTACAGACACTTTGTTCGCCGAAACCAAATTAATTTTTCAGTTTGTCTGGGAATTAGCTTTTGCGTGAACGTCCATTTCGCATTGTAAATCGTTTGAAGTCATTTGATGTTAAATTGTTCTTTGTCCAGGGTCTACACATTAAATTTATTAAGGGATCCCTTCTGGAACATTTGCACATAATTTTTGTTTTATTTTGACAAACATACGATTTGCTTCAGAACATACTGAATGTTGCTCTGCTATGATCAATAAACTTTTTACCAAAACAATACAAAAACTAAGTGAGAATTTCCCAAAAGGGGGCCAAGACGACCGCCTCGTTTGCCTCCGCTAATATTCACCCCTGATTATATGTATATAATTTTTTCAGTCCAAGAAGTCACTATTTTGCTAAATTTGCCATTATAAATTAAGCGAAGTATTTCAATTAATGCTTTTACATTAGAGTCATTTCCACAAGTATAGCCCAACCTTGCCACCAGGGCCGGCCATAAGCCGATGCAACCGATGCAGCTGCATTGGGCCCCGCGCCTCTGGGGCCCCGCACCATGGTGTTTGGGTAGATTGTTCATTTTTGCCAGATACACCTTGCGTTTGAGAATTCAGTAGAAACGCCATATAAATTTCGTTGTTAACAAAGAACGCTCTCGTCAGAACTAGCGAATTTCCTCTCGAACGTTAGCAAAGGTGCTCAATTCTCGTGTTAGTGCTTTTCTGTATATCTGCACTCTACCCCGATCGTAACACCGTTGACTAAACACGATGACGTCATAAAATCACTACTCAGAGGGGCCCCGCGCCTAGGTCTTGCATCGGGCCCAGTGCCGAGGTCTTGCATTGAACCCCGCACCTGCTAGGGCCGGCCCTGCTTGCGACAAGAAATATACTTCCTTGTCTTTCACATGCCCAAAAATGACCAGAGATGAACATGGACTTGGATTTAAATCTTGCCGCATTCTAATATTTTGATGGGTTTGGGTTTTATGATTTCTGCTTAACCATGTTTGGACGTCGAGCTGACAGGACGTGTTTTTTTCTGCTCTGACAACTGAGTTCCCGCAACGCGTTTGCCTAAAGGACAAAGCATGGATGCGAGAAACAC
>JGI24021J15306_10003662_pt1 | contig 17457 bp, 10 predicted proteins | sample Ectturendosymbi1_FD_15306 | JGI IMG/M metagenome (IMG submission 15306)
AAAGAGGCGTCTGCGGATTTTTCAATTCAGCTTCTTTCTTGGCAGGCGACCTGGCGAAGGAAACTCGTGAACAAGCACGAAGGGATAGCAAAACGATTTATTCACCTAATTGTCTTGAGAAGGGCAAACAACTCTTGTTGTCACCGGTTCAACTTCAAATTTCCGAAACCCCAACGAGACTTGACTCCGAATATGACGACACAGGTCATTATTGCCGCAGAAAAGATTTCGAAAGAATGTATAAACAACGACGTGGTGATATTACTGAAAAGGAAATGCTGGATCGTCCCAAAAAACAAGCGGAAGAAGAAGCCCATAAAATGTCATTTCAAAATGAAAAGGACAGAGCAGATCACATTGATAGAAATGGGAATGTCATTGGAGTTGTAGGCAATCCGGGCATAGGAAAAACCACATCTGCAAAAAAATGGGTTGGTCAATTTCTTTCCGGAGAATTTCTGACCAATGTAACATTCTTGTTTTTCATAATGATCAGAAAAATCAATTTTGAAAATAAAACGACCTTGCTCAAGCTTCTGACAAGCATTCTTCCACAGTGGAAACACTCAGAAGAGTCAGATGAGTACTGGCTGAAGGAAATTCTGAGTGATCGCAATGTTGTCATTATTCTCGATGGCCTTGATGAAGCAGATGTAGATGATTTGAAGAAAGTCGCTCCTTTGGTTAAGACTGACGCACTTGCAGAACCCTTTCACATTCTTTTGAACCTAATATCTGGAAACTTGCTGCCTTACGCGAGAATAATTGTGACATCACGGCCCAACCAGTTTTATAGTCTGCATATAGAACATAGGCCCAAGTTTGTTATTGAAATACTTGGTTTGGATGAAGAGGCACGAAATAAATTGGGCCGTCAAATATGCCCGGATAAGGTTACGTACGATAAAATCCAAGAAACACTTCAAAAAAACTCTGCAGTTGTTGCTTACTGCTACGTCCCCGTTAATTTCATTTTAACAGTATTTTATCTCATCAAAAATAATGGCGATGCAGCTTTTGTATCTGTGACTAAAATTCTTTTGTCTGCTTGCGGCAATTATGCACGTGGGGAGCAACTTAAAGGGAAAACACCCAAATTGGCTAAACTTTCAAATCTAGCTTATGGAGGTTTTTGCAAAAGGCAAATAATATTTCAACGAGAGAATTTCAATAAAGCTGGCTTGGACGACTCCACTGTTGATTCATTTCTGAGTATATCATTGGCAGACTCAACATTTACCTTTGCTCCAACAATATTGGAAGGGGACAAAAGACTTTATTTTTCTCATCTTGTGTGGCAAGAATTTTTCGTTGCAGTCTATTTAATGCTGGTTGCTACTAGAGAGGAATTCAAGAAGGCTCTTGAACATCTTTTCGATGATCGTTGGGAAGTGGTATCGAGATGTCTTTATGGTTTTTGCGATTTCTCTGTGATGAAGTCGCTCAAAAGAGCAACAAACATATGCTATGAAGATAGTCTTCGGAAAGAAAAAAGGGACTTACTCATGAATGAGGCTGGATCCTATTTAAAGAAACTATCCTACCACGAGGAGAGGAGAAACAACGAACACAAAACGAATGAAGAACATAAGGTGGGATTTCAGAAAATCCGAACGGTTTGCAGCTGGATTCATGAAGCGAATGAGACAGACATTAATGAGAAACTCGTGCCTCTCATTCCTGATCACATTTCCCTTGAACATGGAACTATTCTTCCAAGTGATATCTCCAACCTGTCTTTCGTTATCGAATCATTTTCTAAATCGTGGAAGCTGGAGGTGGATGGTTTCCAATTTTCAGGAAATGCATTTGAGCGTTTTTGCTCGGAGGCATCTCGCTTGAACACAGCGGTAGGTCCAACTTTTTATTGCATTTTTATACTTTCCAATCTGAGGAGTTCGATTTACTAAAAGAATAGCCTACTTACCTGACCACCAATCAAATTCATCTATTTTTAAGACTTGTGGTCAGTATTCATCAATGAAACTTCATGTGATATAAAGCAATGAAAATTATCTCAAAAATGCTTAAATTCAATGGTAAAATCTCTCGGAAGAGTCGTAATCTTGTTTCAAAATTGGCTGGGAATTGTGTTTGTTCCAAGCCATTGGTAAAAGTCGCAAAATGTGGGGAAGAACCGGCGTCGCTCTGTGCATGGTTGTCGGAAGGATTTTTTCCAGGGGGGCCACAAGGAGATTTTTCAAAAATTTTTCCAGGGGGAGAAAAAGTAGTGAAATTTGGTTTTACCCACTCGAAACTAGGAAAACAATCTTTTTTTGCTGAAATTTTCAAAAACCAGGGGAGGCCAAGGCCCCCCTGCCCCCTTCCGACGCCCATGGCTCTGTAGGTCTATAAGTTTTGTTGACAATAACAATAACCCGCCAAAGTTTGCCAGATTGGCCATATCATGGCCAAGAAAAATTTGGCCATTTTTAAAATGTGCTGGCCATGAAAAAACTCACTTGGGCATTTTATGAAGTTGGGCCATTTTTTGGCCAATTTTTCAGTTTTTCACACTACAATGAAATTAGCCTAAATATTTTGTCCTTTTTGCATTGTTTGGACGGACTTCATGTCAATGTTACAGCAACACCATGGAACTTCAACCTTGTGTTGTTTTGAAGTGTGTAGTAACGATTTAACCCTTGCAGCCAGTTATTTTTGTTCAAATGGTGCAGTCGGTGACAGTCTTATGGTTACCATTGGTAGCTGCTACACTTGTATTGAAGACTGCTGTACTCAGTTGTGTGACTGATAATGTTCTAGTAGAAGCATTTTGCGATGTTGATCAGAATTTACTGCCAGATATTTGTCATCACTCTTATAGTAATACTACACTTCAGTGCTTCAACCTGGCATTGTTTTGAAGTGTAGCACTTGTTTATATATATTCCTTGCAATCAGTAGATTTTGTACAGGAGCTTCGATCGGACTTGACATATGACTAAGTGATTGCTCTCAAGTGTTCCTAACCTTTCGTTCATACTGCATATTTGTATCTAAAGATGGTTTTCCGTGTGATATTATGATGATTGACGTTTAATGGATTTCATCTCTTGCTTGTATATTGAGACCACAAGTAGGGGCGCCAGAACAGCGCTAGTGCAGGGGGGTAGTAAAAAAGTTGAGAGCAGGATTTTTTTATGGAAAATGTTAGGCACCCGGTATGGACCTGTAGGGATCCGATTTCTCTGATTCTAGGGACCTTATGATAATGTTCTCTGATTCTAGGGAGCCGATTTTCAATTCTAAGGACGCGATTCGGGTACCTAAAACACCTTGAAAAAACCTGGTTGAGGGCAATGGAAACTTAATTTTCTTGGTGCGCGAAGAGCTGCAATAAATTTGTTTCAATTCGATCTTGATTAATCATGGAATTACCTGTTGTAGTGTNATGATAAAGGNACCTCTCTCCCAGTNCCGGATTAAGGTAGCGCGGGGCCTGTAGCATTTCAAGAGCGCGGAGCCCAAGTTTAAAAATCATCTCAACACCCATTTAATCGTAAAGCGTATGGGCAAGGCATCCGTGTTTCTAGCTTTACTCCCTGCATTCTCTATCCATTTCGCATCGTGACATGACAGTCTGAGTGTATTGTGCTGACCGCCAGTGTTACCAGATGGTTGTGACCTAAATCTGCTAAATGGTGTCACAAAAGATTGCTAGCTTCTGCTAAAGGTCTTGTCACAAATTTTCAGCTAAAAGCAGTGAAATTCTGTTAAAAAATCTGTCATTTTTAACATGATTTAAAAGAAACCTGTAAAGTTATACAATGTACTAATTTTTCGTCTTGCACTCGCTCTCAGTAAGCATGGGCTGAAAATGCCGGTCTTGGCCGTTTTTTTCGGCCCACAATTTTCTGTCAGTAAACATTTTGACTTTTTGAGCAACGTAACTGCAGATCTCGTTTTTTGTATGACACACACAGTTTATGTCGATAGCTTTCAAATGGTTGCATGTTTTTATACAGTAGTAGAACAATGCTCAGCGATAAACAATCTGAGCATAGCTTCAGCGTTACAAGTTTCTAAGTCTGGTGTTTGTAACTTAAAACTTCGTGTTACATTTGGGAGCATGTAAAATGTTCTTCAGCCTTATCTGAGTGCTTTTTCTATCACTTATGCCTTTTGAGCTCACAATATTTCGCTAGGATTGTATTTATTGCAAACTTCGCAAAAGGTTTTTGTTGAATAGGCAGTAGGCACTGAGCCAAGTTTTAAGTTCTGAATTTTTGCAACCACATATGTCGAAACTTTTGGCAGCTTCGATTTACCAGGAAGTTATTTTTGCCAGATATTACTACTTACTAGCGTTAACTGAACCACTTGGAAATATCGCGTCGTGGGATAAAACATATTCTACCAATGTTGTTTTTGAACCTAACGCGCTCACTAAGCGCACAAGCAAATCATTTAGGCTTCACCAAGCCATCCAATTACTTGTTACTGTATTATGATACAATAATCTGCTTGAAGCAGCTTTTTGCATCACAATAAAAATTCCAAATAATTGCAGGCAGCTCGTTGTGCTTTGTCTTGGTGCAGGGGCGTGACGAAGGGGACAAACGGAGCACAATTCCCCGGGCGCTGAATCACCATGGGGGCGCCGAGGAGTCCCAGCAATGTCACAAGTACTTTCTTCAATACGTGCATTTGCTTTCGAAAGACCTCAGGTTCGAACATGGGGGCGCCAAACTTGCTTCTTGCCCCGGGCGTCATCTAACCTCGTTACGCCCCTGACCTGGTGTTACCAGTGATTACTATTTTATAGGAATCGTTTTTCTATTTTATAGCAATCATTGGTGTTACTATTTTTTATAGTAATCCCCGTCGCCATCTAACTAACCTCGCTACGCCCCTGTCCTGGTGTTACCAGTGATTACTATTTTATAGTAATCACTGGTGTTACCCAATTAAAAGCATTTTAAAGCATCATGAAGAAGATAAGTATATTTTTTGATGAAGAAGGTGTAAAGTTTTCATTTGAAAAACTGTTGGAACAGGTTTTGGTCGGGAATTTGTTACCTGCTAAACCTGCCAAACGGTTGGTAAAATCCTGCTAGAAAATAGCTAACTGCTATATTGAAAATTTTACAGCTAACAGTGACACAATCCTGCTAGATTTAGCAGCAAAACAGCTAAAATGGCAACACTGCTGACCGCAACCTTATGCCTTTTGTTACGTAACTATAGAAAAAGAATCAAACAAGAATTTCTGGACACAGACAGCGTTCAATTGAAAATCTTCGCTTACGTTACTACTTATAGCAAAATTAGCAAGATACTGACTTCTTACACAGACAACATTCTGAAAAAATAAATAAGTGAATAAGATTTGTTGCAGAACACCGCGGGACCCCAAAAGCGCGGGGCCCGTAACAATTGCTACATATACTACTATTGTTAATCCGACGCTGCTCTCTCCCCGTTGCACCCCTTTTGAAAGAGCAGGAAGAGCAATGTCCCCATCATGCCCTTGCTTTCCGGCGTCCCTAAGCACAAGATCAAGATAATTTTAGTATTGCCATTGAATTAATAAAGTTGATTTCAAACTGTTTAACACAAATGGGTCAGATTTGAAGCATTTGTTTACAATAGTGTTTAATATATGGTTGTGCAGTGGTTCTTAACCTTTTTTCTACCACGCCTCCTTTAAGCAATTGCCGTTTGTTTCAAGCCCCCCTGACGGTAAATACGCTGTGAAAGCAAATGTATTTATTGCTAAATTTAATGATCACACTTTCCATGTTGTAGGGCGCCCAAGGGCTCACTCCCCTTGGTGGGGCGCTCCTCTCGGTTAAGAACCACTGGTTGTAAGTTTTACTAAGATAAAGAAAGACAAGTTGTAAGTACCGCGCAATTCTAAGTTCATGCCAGAGACTGCTATATTAGGGTCAAAACTTGCTTTATTGGCCAAACCAGAGTTTTTCAGCAAAAATGTGCTGCCTTCGAAACACTTTGAGTCTCCTATGGTTATTATAAATTAACATAGTTTAACATTTTGTATTTTTGGTCATAACGTTTTCAAAAAACAGCAATTTTGTTTTTTTTTAAAGATTTTTAGCCTTTTTTTAATCCGTAAACAATGGATTATGTGAATTGTTGTTTGAAGATTTGAACCAACAGAACGAACAAGTGTTTTTAATTTGGTTTCTCACTCTTTTCACTTCCGTGCTGTTTACTGCAGCATTATTGGCCATGACAGTATTTTCATTTCTTTGCAGGAGCACTGCAGCAGAAATAATTAATTAAATGTTAGGTTGATTGCTCTCATATACTTGGTGAGTGTCGTCGTTTTCAGATCCTGAGAAAAGTCTGAAGATTGTTAGTATGAAATTTTCCATGCTTCAGCATGATCTATTTTACCAAACTTGCAAATGATGTAAAGGTTTTTGGGCAGTAAAATAAATATCTAAATCATTTCAAGCAAAACTGCAAATTTTGACCCAAATTTTTAAGAGTTTTTTCAGATCTAGTGAATATTTTTTTGAGAATCTAGTGATTTTTTGCAGAGAAGCCTGTGGCAGCACTGCTCCAATGCAACCGTCGTACTTGGTGAGAAATAATTCAATCTAGCAGCCCTTCTAAATGGATAAGACTGCGCTTAGCGCACAGCTGGTCACAACTCGACTGAAATGTGGTTTTTATCACCTCAAATCTGTTGACTGCGGAAGATCAGATGTGTGGAAAAGTTTTGATTTGGTTGCCAATGAAAAGAATGAGTAGCTTGATTTTGCTGCTTGTTAGACTTGTCTTCAGGCGTAATGAGTTTTTAGTGGTTTTCAGACAGGTGCGGGTTTGGGACAGAAAAAGTGCGGGGCGGGCGCGGGTTGTGATGGTGTGCGGGGCAGGAGCGGATAAGATTTCTCAAACGCTTGAGGGTGCGGGACGGGAGCGGACAAAAAAGTTTAATCCGCACAGGACTCTCGTTTGAAGGTAGTGGCCCATGGCTGTCAAGCGCGTATTCAACTTTGATGTATAATTTCATTTTCAATTTCATATTAAAAGTAATTTTTAAAATCGTTTTCAATTTCATTTTCAATTTCGATTTCATTTTCATTCCAATTTCATTATGATTTTCAATTTCGTTTGCAATATCATTTCAATTTCGTTTTCAATTTCATTTTCAATTTCGATTTCAATTTCATTTTCACAGTCGTTTTCAAAGTCATTTCAGTTTCGTTTTCAATTTCATTTTCAATATCGATTTCATTTTCATTTCAATTTCGTTTTCCATTTTTTTCAATTTCGTTTTTAATTTGATTTTCACTTTCGTTTTCACTTTCGTTTTCAATTTCGTTTTCAGTTTCGTTTCAATTTCATTTCAATTTCATTTTGAAAGTGAAACACAAATTCAAACGAAACGTGAAGTGGTTGCACTGGGTCAGCCGTGTGGTCCAGCGCACTCACGTCGTTTTGCAATTCACTTCAGAGTGAAAATCCACTTGCAGCCCAGCGCTATCATCATAGAAATCATATATGTATATATAGAAAAACGTACATTTTTGTGGTGAACCATATTCTTGCAATGGATTTTTTTTGTTATTAGCCAAATATTTCATAATGTGACGCTTGTGTATTTTTAGGCGATTAAATCATAAAATAATCGTAAAACGTGGAATCGTTTAAATATCCGTGCTTTTTGTACGTTTGGGGAATTCCCCGCCATGCGAATGCAGTGGCTCCTAGTGGTTACAGTTACATGAGGTTTTGCCATGCTGCTTTTACGATCTAGCCTAGTAGGGTGTAATTGACCAAATTTTTTATCTTTATTCTAATCGTTCATTGTCTTGTTTCAATAAATTCCCAAAAACAAGCTCCCATGTCCTTCAGTGGCAATATTAATAACTTTAGCATTTGCCAACAGATATACCTACTACACTAGCCTAGCTGTTCCTTCTTCCTGTTGACAATGAAAAAGTAGGTAAAGTTGGAAATCTCATGTAAAAATCGTGAAAAGTCAACTGTATAGAGCAATGGTTCCCAACCACTAGGCCGTAACCAGGACTGTGGACTGGAACTAAAATTTTAGGTGCCTGATCTAGTCCCCCAAAGATGTAGATGTAAAGATTTTGGGATTGGGCGCTCAAACCTCCAATATTTCTTGGGCTCTGTTTCCACAGCCCTGGTCGCGACCTCAAAGTGGGTCACGGAGGAATGGCGTTGGAGTCGCAAACAGCAACATCAGTTGTTTCGTGAACGCTCATTTTTTTGGAAATGTTAATAGTTTTGCGATCAATTTGTACTTCCAAAATTATCTGACTTTTTAGCCAGTGCGTATTTTGCCAGTGACGGCAAAGCACTGCTGCAACAGAATTGCAATTAGCTCAACCTGACTGGTTGAATTTTTCTGTGACAAAGACAATATACTTTATCAGCATATCATCCTTGTCACATTACCTGCTAACCTAAACCAGAACCCTAATTCTAAACTTTAACACAAAATGTAAAACCATGTATGGTTTTGGAAACTATTTGAAGCAAGAACATAAAAAGCACCTCCCATCAAAAAGTTTTCATCTCTACTAGCAAAACCAAAGCAACAATGCTGAGAGCTGAACTGGCAATCACTTGCACTACAGGATGACACTTACCACTTGACCAGGTTCACTGCACTGCTAGTGTCACAAACTGATCATTATTTGTGGACAAAGCTGGACACGTTTCGAATGGTAAAATAGCCCCAGCAGAGCATTTGCTGCTGGCAGCAAAATGGATTATTTTTATACTGAATATTATACCTATATTTATACTAAGTTTCACATTTGTGTTACCACAACAAATTACGTCAAATAAACAATTTCCTTTATGAAAGTTTTACTTCCACAAATATTGAATTTGCATTAAGAGCATCGCATGGGCACGTTCTATTTGGCCAAAGCAGTATGTGCTACTTGATACAGAATTATTTATGAGCCACTTATCCAATGCCAACTTAGCAACAAACATAGCTTCCAATTTTGCAGCTTGCAACATTTTGATGACCATGTTCGAACTAACATATTTTTGTTAAAAATATGGGCTGCTACTTCTCAATGTGTTCATTCAAAAATTTTCAATAAAGTTCTAGGCTCTATGGGGAAAAAATCAATGTAGATAGTTTTTCACATGTTGATTTTGAACCCTAGTGAATCACTATTATAAGGGAAGATGTATTTCATTTGTTTTAAATCATTATTATATTTCATCTATTTCATTAACTGTCATAGGAATAAATTCATTGACTTAATCACCTGCTTCAGTATACTGCAAAAAACAGCATTTGTAATAGTATATTCAACCAGGAAACACATCGCAAAAAATTGGAAAAATAAATTTTAATTGAGGAAATTTGGGTCAGTCACAAAAGTGTTAAAAACATGTTTGAAAAATGAAAATTATTTGTGAAGTACAAATGATAAAAAAGCAACATAGAATCATAGAGTACAATTTCATTCATGAAGTATATGCGCAGGAAATAATAACAAACAAAAAATAAGAAATACATGTCAAATAGACAACAACAACTTACATTATGCAAAATAAAAAAACAAAAAATTTTAAGCATGGTATTCCTCATGAAGTGAATGTTGGCCAAATCCAAATNCATAAGTATGCGCATGTTTTTCATGCAATCTGGTTTTAAGGCATTTTGAGGCAACATATTCCTGAATATTATTAAACTCTAAGAAAAATTATGGTTGCTAGAAGGGGAGAGTCCTACAGATTGAGAATGGATAGATATCATTGGAATAAAATACTTGACAAAATGGTTTGGAAGCACTTTGTTCCAATAACAGTGCAACAATTTACTTGCTGATGGAGTACAAACTTTGGGAAAACATAAGGTTTTCAAGTGCTGGAAAAATTCACTGAATACTTTACTCAAATCAGCTTAATTCGTTATTATTTCACAAGACTACAACCTGCTTTTACCTAGGGCTAAATCTTCTTCAGGAAAATGTTCCCTCACATTTGTTGGCACAAAAATGTGCTCTACAATACTAGACTGCATTAAGTCTTCTGCCAACTGTACCTTTAAATCAGTGGTTCCCAAACTGGGGTAAATTATCCCCCAGGGGTAATATGCGATTCTTCGGGGGTTATGCGGAACCAAAACCACAATTTTGTTCTGTATTATGAGCGATCACTGTGAAATATTGTGGGTAATAAGACCTAATCGCTACCTCGATTTGGGTAACGGATCGAAAAAGTTTGGGAACCACTGCTTTAAATGGAAACTTAACAAACACTTCCTACATGAAAAAGATACATAACTATGTACTTTATCAACAGCTCACAATTATCAATAAGAACATTCTCAGAATTTAAGTAATTTGAAGATTGTAATTTTGTTCATTTTCTATGTATGTTTAATTTAGCTGAAACATCTCCAAAATTATTTTGTTATCGGGCCATATAAGGTAGTACACAACAATTCGAGGGCTGGAGTTCTTATGTAATGTGATTATTTCAGGATGTGTTACCTGTTGCCAAATCAACAAATTTTTTGTAAATATGTCAGTTTTTCATTATTGACAAATTGACTCCATGCACTGGATACAATGGCTTTGCGGGCCGAATTTGGCCCATGGGTTGTGTTTTTGTTTTTGCATTTCCCATCTCATTTTGGCATGAAATAAAACTGCATACTGTAGTTTGTTTTTGTGTTTGTCATTTTTTAACCTCATCAAAATTATCCATTTTTTTGAGCTTTTTTGACTACACCAAAAACATCCTCATTTACATTTGATCCCCTCATTGGTGTACATAGTTATGCTCTCTTCATCTGTAATTTACCTCACCTTGTCATATGTTTGTTTGTTTCTTTATTACTAACTATGCTTATTTTCTTTCCATCAGCTGTTTTTCAATGCTTTTCAAAAAGTGATAAATGGGGTTGGTTTACTAGATGGCCACCACTGTCTTTCAATAAAAGGTGAAATTTTCACCAATCATATCTGATACAATGACAACATCTGTTGAAAATGATTAGCTATTTTNCCACAGTTCTGTCACCACAGGGGGCTTGATGGGCCCAGTCCTGTCACCACGGCAAATGGTAAAGTTACTGATATTAGCTTTGGAGGACATGGGAGCTTGTTTTTGGGAATTTAATGAGACAAGACAATGAAAGATTAGACTTCAAATAAAAAATTTAGTCAATCACACCCTACTGAATCATAAGAAATCGCATGGCAAAACCCCATGTGACTGGCCACTAAACCCCAGCACAGGGTCGCCTGATCTACTTTTTGCCAAGCCAAATGTAGTCCAGAAAACAGAAAAATTCTAAGACAAGGGGCCAAAAGAGGACCAACCATTTCTCCTAATATATCACCAGTTAGAAAGTCATATGAACTCATACTTAGCAATATATTAAATATCAAAAACAATAAAAAAAATGAATACGCATCTCAGACAAATTAACATTGACATGAAGCCCGTCCAAAAAACAAAATTAAGTCCGTCTAAAAAATGCAATTTATTAAGGAAGTGACTATGGATACGCCTGTCCTGACGCAATTCAAACAAAAGGGTCAGTTTGTCATTCAAATGGCATGGATCTTGTGGCTTAACGGGTATGCGTTACGGCTATTGTGCCAATGGTTTTCGCTTCGACTCTCACCTTGCCGACTTTCGTTTTGTTTTGTTTTTCTTTACTTTTTTTCAGGCTTACAAGATACCTTTAGGGGTTAGTGTTAGATTAGGGTTAAGGTTAGGTTTAGGGTTTAACGCGATCAACCACAAATTCAGCAACTGTGAAGCTCCTTCCCATGGTAGGGGATTCCCCAAACGTACAAAAATCACGGATATTTAAACGATTCCACGTTTTACGATCATTTTATGATTTAATCGCCTAAAATACACAAGTGTCACACTATGGAATATTTGCTTAACAATAGACAGTTTCCATTGCAAAAATTTGGTTCAGCACTAAAATATAACTTTTCTAAGTAGGAAAAAATTATACACATATGATTTCTATGATGATAGTGCTGGGCTGAAAGTGGTTTTTCACGTTGAAGTGCATTGCCAAACGCAGTGAGTGCGCTGGACCACACGGGTGACCCAGTGCAATCACTTCACGTTTCGTTTGAATTTGTGTTTCACTTTCAAAACGAAATTGAAATGAAATTTAAAACGAAAATCAGACGAAACAACTGGGGTTCTTTGGCAAAGCACCAAATACATGCACTGCACTTTTTCGCACACGCACAACAACTTGTTTGTACATTTGTTAATTCAGGTTCCTCGTTTCTACCTAAGAGGGAAGGAGTTCGATGATGCGGAATTTTCGAGCCTTTTAAGAATTCTTCCACGAATTCCAGATGAGCTGAGGTTGTTGGACTGCGGGATCACTCCTCCCATGATGGAAAGACTGAGTCAAAGATTGGACGAAACTGAGCATCACGTAAGTAACATTCAATGTACTACGCACGTTGGGATAAGAAAGAGTTTGAAATAACATCTTCGCAATGAAACATAGCTACACTCAGTCAAGTTTTAAAAAAAGCAACATGGAACAAAACGTGGCAATGATGTAATCGTTAGCGACGCATTAATATCCATTCTGAGCTATCTTACTTTTAATTATCATCCTCATGACGTAATCAACATGAACATTTTTTGAAACAGATTCAACTCATCGACCTCAGTTTCAACAGGAAGATCGGAGATGAAGGTTTAAGATTTTTAATCAAATGTTTGCATCAAATCAAGCAACTGAGGTTGAGTGGTTGCAATCTTGGAGTTGATAGCGTCCGACTGATCAGTGAAAAATTGATGGAAACTAAACATGAAGTAAATTGAGTTTGTGATATAACAAAAACTTTATAATTCATCTGTGACGTAACAATTAAGGGGCTAAACGTGAAGTTGGTCGTTGCAATGACGTGTTACTTGGTTTTCCATTCTGAGTAATCTAAATTGTATTTAGTAAAGTCATGAAGTAATCGCCATGAACATGTGTTGAAACAGATTCAACTCATCGATCTCAGTTACAACAGGAAGATCGGAAATGAAGGTTTAAGATTTTTAATCAAAAGTTTGCATCAAATCAAACAACTGGACCTGTGGGATTGCAATCTTGGAGCTGAAAGCGTCCGACTCATCAGTGAAGGATTGATGGAAACTAAACATGAAGTAAGTTGAGTTTGTGATGTAACAAAAACGTGTATAATTTGTCTGTGACGTAACAGTGAAGAAGCAAAACGTGAAGTTATCGTTGCAATGGTGTGTTTTCTTAGTTGTCCTTCCTGAACAATCCAAAAAATATTTAGTAAAGTCATGACGTAATCAACATGAACATGTTTTAAAACAGATTCAACTCATCGATCTCAGTCACAACAAGAAGATTGGAGACGAAGGTATAAGATTTTTAATCAAAAGTTTGCATCAAATCGAACAACTGGGGCTGGCGTTCTGCAATCTTGGAGCTGAAAGCGTCCGACTCATCAGTGAAACATTGGTGGAAACTAAACATGAAGTAAGTTGAGTTTTTGGTAAATGAAGATCAAATATCAAAAATAAGCCTTGTGATTATTTGCGTCATCAATGTTTGTCATAGTAACCTTGTTTGAATCTTGTTTTTGCCAATGGCAGTTCAATACGTCATAAGCAAGTTGTTGCAAGAGTCTTGTGAATAATCTTTAGATTATTATTCAAAGTATCTGCAGTGACGCAAGTTGCGTGAAGTTTTGTCTAAAGGCAGTGTCGAGCCGTACAGCACCGTATGGCTAGCCTGTGGGGCTAACCATATGGCCCTTTCACCAGGGTGCCTTGTGATTGGTGGAAGCTGTCGAGTGCAGCAAACCGCAAGATCATTTGCCGAGTAAAAAAGAGTAGCACAGAGCAGTGGAGTGCTGAAGAGCAGCGAAGAGTTGTGAAGCTGTTTAAGGAGTGGTGAAGAGCAACCGGCAAATTGGTGTTGCGCTCTAGTGAACACAGCGGTAGTTACCAGAGGTGAGTATGGACAGGATCAGGATAGGATTTGCTGCAGGATACTTGCGATTTTTTTGGATCAGGATTGGATTTGGATATTTATTTTTGAAAAAAATGGGATCAGCACAGGATCAGGATATTTGTTTGATTTCTATAACGAAATTTCCCTGAGAGTGATTCAAGATGTCACAAATGATGGTGCTGTTGTTTCTTTGTTATTATGATTTTTATGTTCACAAAAAATCAAAATGATTTCATCAGTATGTGCTGCACTCATCACAATCGATGATAATTCATGTTAATTCATCGTAAATATTTTCCGGCGAGGTGGAAGTAGTAAACTGCTCGTATGTTGGTATGCTGCTTTGTTGTGCTGAGTGGCATGCCATATGATGTGTGTGTTGTGTAGGCTAATATAGTCTATTTCATGGGGGGCCAACTTTTCTTCTGCTGGGATTAGGGTTGCCAGATGGCCGGTATTTCACCGGCCTGGCCGGTATTTTGAAAATAAGTAATTTGCCGTAACTTCAAAGAGAAACAAAGCAGAGTTTCTCAAGTTATATTGATTCTAGTAGTGAATCTTGTCAGGACAGTTCTTTCAGCAAAGTTTATTTGGTGCTGATGACGCAATCCTTGGTGCGATTGTTACGTCACATACACACCGAAATGTAATGAGCCAAAATGCGGGCAAACTAGTAATTGTGGCTTAACAGTACTGATTGTCTCTCTGTTTTCCCTGTGCCGCTTGCGAAATACGACACAGCATAGATCTGGCACTGTTGACAAATCAAAATGGCCGGTATTTTTACAAAACGCATCTGTAAACCCGAACTGGGATCGACTACAAAATTTCTTGATAACTCGCGATCGACCAGTTGGTAAGATAGTCACAACCACAAGTGAAACATGCCAAAGTTGAGTATCGCACGTGCAAATGCAGTGTAGCATCGTCTTAGTGATGCACAGATAGAAGGCAAAGTGTCTGTTAGGCCTAAATCATGATTGCCACGCAATAATAGAAAAACGTATTACAATATCTTAGCGGCATCTGCGGAGCTAGCCTATGGTCAGCCACCACAAGAGGAACCAAAGAATATACATGACCAACCAATTGATGGATAATTTTTATGTACTTTCTGGAATAGGCTATTGCTTGAAAAATGTTCTTTTTAGGCAGCTTGTCAATTCAATGCAAAATCAAGTGCAATCGACCAAGTGACACTCGGCGATCAACCGGTTGATGCGATCAACCTGTTGGCCACCCCTGGTCTATTTCAGCGTTTAAGCTGCAATACTTTTGGTTAGAATTTTGAACATTCTACCTCAAGTTTTATGCAGTCAACCTTTGCTAAAAGACAGTTTGAGTCTGTAGTTTTTGTAAGCTACATTGTTTTACTATATTTCATACTGTGATCTACTCTCAGTGTTACAAAATATATTTTCTTAATTTTGTCAATTGATTGAATGCTGGAGCTCTTTTTCAGTTGGTTGATGCAGGTGGAATTGGTCACATGACAAGGGCTATATCCTTGGATTAGTGGATCTTCTTTGCCATATAACGAAAAAACCTAACCCAAATTGTAAACCTGTGTCTGGTTTTCAAAACTTATTGAAAGAGTGCTGTAGCTTACATCAAAAATTTTGCCATAAAACGAGCTGTCTCTATCAGCCCAGCCTAAACAACAATGCTGAGAGCCAAGACAACGACCACTCGCACAGCAGGAATTCCCACTTGACCAGGTTAATCGTATCAACTGCTAGCGCCACGAACTCAGTGTTATAAGTGGATGGACAAAGCCAGATGCACAACAGTTCAAATGGAAAAATAACCACAGCAGAGCTATACTTCTGACTACAAAATATACACTAATTTTCTGTTTTTACAATTGAAAGTGCAAAACATGTGATACTATTTTTATGGATTGGGTCACAAAATGACAGGGTGTTTTTGTTTGGAAGTGGCTACAGGTCTGCTGGCAATGACGCAGTTAGAATAAAATGCTGAGTTTGTCACATTAGCAGCACTGTCATGATAGTGAGGTTACTGTGCGAATGGTTTTCGTGCTGACTCTTGCCATAATCGGGTACCATTTGTTTTGGTTGTAATGGTTGCACTTTTCATGGTCCAGTTTTTATTTACTTTTTTCAAAAGTGTCTAAACTTTTGTGGTCAGATATGTGGTTTAGGTTTAATAAGTGTTAGGCTTAGATTTACTAAGTTTCTACCAAGCGTGGTCCAGCCTACTGCACACTTGACATGATTATTGTCATGTTACCGGCGATGGGTGAATAGGTTTTGAAAAATGAAGGTGCACTGGTGGACTCATAACCACTGCCTGTTTGTTTCGTATTTAACTAGTGTCGCATTCGGATACGGATGGATATCGGATGCCAAATTTCAGAAATTTTCGGATGAGGATTGGATATGGATATTCAAAAAATTTATCGGATATGGATCAGGAGTTAAAAAATCAATATCCGCTCACCTCTGCTAGTTACCTGCATATCTACGTCTTCCCGACGAGGAGTTCTCTGCAGCAAAAAGAAGTAGGATAACTCCATCATGAAATATGCTGGTACTACACAAACCTGCTGCACCCCCCAGTTTAGATCAATAGTAAATTCTATTTATAAGGTGGAGATAAACTGGAGTTCAAAATACATCGTACTGTTAACTGCAGTAAAAGATGCTCCATGTCTGAAAGGTAACGCGCTAGTGAATATCATAATTTTTTGAATCTATAACGAACTTCGTTATGCCTTTTCAAAGTTAAAAACCCTCAGGGCCAAGCAACCTTCACCTCGCCACAGTTGGTAATTTTGTAATAAAACATGCATTGAACAGCTGCTCAGCGAAAAAAACATGATTAAATTTAAACGTGGTGCTGTGCTCTCATGCGCCGTTCACTAAGCGGCAAGTGAAATCACTTCATTTTGCCGCAGACAAGCTCAGACGTACCTTCGCGCAGTGCTCTGCTGCAGTTAAGAACACTATTTTGTGCGGGATCGTGCAGAGGAGGCACAAACTGGACGACTGACCCGGGCAATCAGAGAGTGAAATTACAAAAATTACACTTTATGTAAAAGCTGTTATTGAACAGGTCTGCTTCTTCATGTATGGCTATTAACACATGCTGTATGGATTTGCGGGGAAACTTACCTGAGGGGTACATGCAAATGCATGTAGAATGATCCGCGAGAGAGACGAAGCACTGACATTTTGGGGCTACACCCCAGCTCTCTAACCCCTCTTTGCAGTCTGACCAATTCCTGCTTGCTCGCATCAAACTGCATGCTTGTACAACTTCAGATACTACTTATAACAGAAAAAAGGCAACACTGTATCAGATCGTGCCCCACAAGTTTTTATCTGTTTTTGGTGGACCACGCATTATTTACTTTGAAAACTTTCAGCTTGCATTTCGTGTTCCTTCTTAGAGCACAATTAATATCCCTGTTTCAATAAACTGTAGCCTGGTTTTTCCGAAAGACTCCTGGGAGGCTTAGTGTGGTATTTAATTTTGCATGCACATACAAC
>JGI24021J15306_10003663_pt1 | contig 17452 bp, 14 predicted proteins | sample Ectturendosymbi1_FD_15306 | JGI IMG/M metagenome (IMG submission 15306)
TCAAATGTCATGCTTGTTTCCACACTGGCAGAGCACGGCAACACCCAGCTCTTGTTATATATGGTAGCGCAAAACACGCAGGAATGAAGGAAGCTGCATCAATATTTCTCAAATCTCGAAAATTCATAACCGCTTGGTTTGGTAACGAATGCCTTGCTACGCCTGTGGTACTGCCAAAGAACATTTTGCAATGCACCCGATCTAGACTTACAGTACAATGTTGGGGAAAAACTAAGAAAATAATCATCAATATTCTGATCGCTAAGGGGGGGGGGCTTGAGCCGCTTCAGCCCCCCGCTGGCTGTGCCTTTGCTGTCATTACCAGTATGGTGATCGTGCATGCAATCGCACATTCCCATGTTCTTACATCAAAGACAATTCATCGCACTCGCAATACTCGAAGAAACAGTCAACTTAGAGTACTACTGAAGAGTTATCAGCGGACAAAGTTTGTGAGAGCCTTTTAAATTGCCTTGCTTTGGCTTGGCAACTTCAAGACGTCGGGTTGCTCAGTTGCGAGACCGGCCTGTGCTCTTGCAACAACTAGGTTGACCCCTCAGGGATCTCTACAATAACCTATAACCCAGTCCCTAGACGTACATAAATTTTCCTTAATTTTGGTGAAAAACGTATTATGCACTAATGTAATATACTACAAAGCAGATCATAAATATGAACTCTGCTTTCAAAGAGCCCCTCGACAGAAATTGTAACGTGCAAGCTTTCTGCTTTCAAACCGGCCCACAACAGCAACTGCACTTTGAAGGTATTCTACTTTCAAAGGGGCCCCCAACACCCATTGAAATGTGAAAGTAGGCTACTCTGCTTTCAAACTTCATTGAACAGGCCCCTAAAAGAAACTGTAGTGCGTACGTACTCTGCTTTCAAAGCGGCTCCCAACAGCAACTGTAATGTGTTAGTACCTTGCCTTCACAGGGGTCCCTAACAGCAAATGAAATGGAAAATTCCTTGCTTTCAAAGATCCCTCCAACAGCAATTGTAATGTGTTAGTACCTTTCTTTTGAAGGGGTCACCAACAACAACTGTAATATGCAAGTACTATGCTTTCATAGGGGCCCCAAATAGCAATTGTAATGTGTAAGTATGTTGCTTTAAAAGAGGCTCCCAACAACAGCAACTGCAATGTAAAATTCCTTTCCTTCAAAGAGGCCCCCAACAACAATTGTAATGTGTAAGTACCTTGCTTTCAAAGGGGCCTCAACAGCAACTTTAATGTGCAACTACCTTGCTTTCAAACGGGCAACAAAGAGCAACTGTCATGTGCAATGTGCAAGTACTATGCTTTCAAAGGGTCCCCATCCCCATCTCCAATGAGCAAATAAAGAAAAGCTTCAAACCAAGTTTTATACCTAAAAAAATTGTGGGTTAAAATTTCTTCCAAAATGTTCTGAAAACACTCTATCAAATAAGAAAAAATATTTATAAAAAATGATAATTTTTGAGCCAAATGATGATTTTTAGAGATTGAAGTATTTGGTATTTAGTTTATTGATAAATTTTATGAAAATGCCTCAGCTGAACAGAAAGTATCCAAGTGGAGCAACAAAAAGAAGGTAAAAGGAAGGAAGGATAAAGACTGATGAAACATGTAAAGGTCTCCTGGTTAGATTTGTTGTTGTTGTAGGTGGTACTGGTGAGCCTAAAGAGGAAAGTGCAGCTTCAAGCACCCAATTTGTTGATAGTAGCATGCAGGGCTGTGGAGCCGGAGCCCGGTGCCCAGGAGCCAGCCATTTTCGGTGGAGCCGGAGCTGCTTTCAAAATTTAGCCGGAGCCGGAGCCGGAGCTGTTTTCAAAAGTTAGCTGGAGCAGGAGCCGGAGCTGGTGGTTAATTTAGCAGCTCCGGATCCGGACCTTTTCTGCGCACTAACAGTTGCCATGGTTCGCTCATGCTGCGCGACTAATTAATTTTATCGACATATGTCGCCGCGGCGAAATTCTAGGTCGGTTCTACCATGGATTGAGGTTACAGTGCGTTTTATTTCAAGTTGGGACTTGTTCTAGTCACATCAGACTGTGGAATTGCTGCCGAGTGTGGTGTGGACAAGTCAGTCAAAACCAGCGCATGTTTGCGCGTTTTCCGAGATGCAGTCCTTGAGCAAACGCAGCGTGACGCTTACAAACCTTTTTGTGGCACAAACAGTCACAATCAGTGTTGCCACTGCTGGGGATTTTTCACTAGATCTGGGGTTTTCCTGTNTCATCTGGGGTTCTGGGGTTTTATTGAAAATCTGGGGTTTGTTTGATTCTGGTCAAATTTTAGAAATGTATGTCGCATTAGCGCATTTTTCATTCAAGAATACAGTAGTTTTATAGGCGTAATGTGCAGAGCCAGTGCAGTAGCCAGTACATTTGAGTAGGGCTAGGATTTACCAAATCGTTTAAAATCTGATGTTTTACCGATTAAGCACTGACTAGGCATAGGCCAGCGCTCCAATCTATCGCTGATATGTCAAGGCTGCTTATTGTGCATGATTTTGGAATGCTTTGTTTGGTTTTGAAGATGCTGTGGTTGATAATCTGTTCATTGTTTTACAGGCGCGTTCATGGGCGTCCGCAGAAACTTTTCTAGGGTGAGGCAACATCGACATTTCGCTTATCCTTTTTCAGGTTGCGAACGATGCAGTGTAAATGGACCTCCACAAAACGCTTTACCCTTTCTACACCACAAAGAAAATTCCCCATCCTTTTACAGCTTTTGCTGAATTGGCGTATCATCCAATATCATTATTATTGTGAACTGCAGACAACTGAATCTGAATTGGACTTAAACTATCCACAACTGCGTTTGCGGTGCTTGTATTAGTCTGTGCGGGTTGAATCTCACTTCTCACAATTTAGTTTAAATGTTTTCTACACTTTGGCTATCAGAAAACTGAACCTTTTCATAAACTACATAATATCCATTTTTCGAGCACTTTCTAAAATTAAGTCATAATTTCAGAATAAATCAACGACCAGAACATCAGTAGCGGTGAAAAAACACGAAGGTTAGACCCTCTCGCAAAACTCTTTCAAGCAATGAGAAGTAGACCTGTAAGTTGACAATGACTATCGGGCAACTACTAAAGTTGTAACACCATGCAGGCTTAAAAATTGCCCAAATGAATTATGAAAACTCGCTGTAGCAATTACAGCTTTGCACGTGCTCACTCAGAAGTCAGAACTAAACCTTATGTATATTTCCACAAGACTGTTTACATAACAAATCACGCAGTGTGTAAAAGAAGACTGCATAAGCGTTGTGTGAATAAACCAGTGTGTTCCAACTACAGGCCCACGCGCTGCATGTGGCCCGCCACAGCGTTTTCAGTAGCCCGCGGAACCATTAAGAAAAAGTTTTTTTTTATTTTAAATTTGTTGAAGAGCGTGTGAGGTTACATTTGTTTCATTGAATTTCTTGCTCTGGATAAAGTGTATTTGCACAAGAACGATGAATATTACCTTTTCTGCGTACCATTATTGTTTTTGTTTTATCTTTTTTGCGATCAAACTAGAAGGTACGGCCCTCGCCTAACCATCCGCTGGGGCACCTAACTGTATAACCTCGCGTTTGTTTTCTGTGCCCCGGCGTTCGTTGTCTTGGAGAGTACATCTGGCGCAATGAACTCAATAACGCCAAATAAATTAGCCTCTCTATCAGCTAAACGCAACCTTCTCAAAGTGGCCATTGAGCCAAATTAATTGTCCATCCCTGCAATAGGTAATTGTAACTACTATTGAACAAGCATAACATCTTTTAATAAAAATGTGGTCTACAATAGTAACGGTATTAGAGACTGTAAAGAGATTCTGGAAATTAGTCAGCAAAAATAGATTTCCCAAACTGAACGATTTCGCAGTAAATATGCGCTGGACGTTTGGAAACACATACAATACATGTGCGAGACCACGTGCATTTTCTGCGTTGAAGCAAGTCAAATCTACAATAAAATCCGAAATTGAATGCAGGTCCGTAACTAGAGGGGCGCAAGGGCGGGCGAAAGCCCCCTTGGAAAATTTTTCGCCCCCCCTGAAATATGTGTTGGACACAGTTTAAAACTATAGGACATGGTTTAAAAAATTTGAGACCCTCTCAGAAAAATCCTCGCCCGAAAAATCCTCGCCAGGTTTTCTTCATAACAGAGTGGAAACACTGGTCACAGTCGGCGAGAGGAAGATAAGCTCGGAGTCAGGTTTTCTTAAAAGAATTTTTACCGACTCGGACTACTTAAGACCAAACTCCTTCCGACTTCGACTACGCAGGCCTGGTAGTGGTAGCAGTGTTTGAGATTAGTTCAAAATGTGTTGGAATAACACGCTCATTTGCTACAAGAAGGACACTAGGAATAGCGAAATTGCTGAAGTGTATTAACAAAGCACAGCCGGAACTGAGCCGGAGCCATGTTACAAAAAAAACACAGCTCCGGAGCCGGAGCCATTTTATTTTTACAAGAGCTCCGCAGGCATGGTAGCGTGTTTGTCTAGTACATAATAAAATGTGCCATACACAAAACTCAAGTTTTGTATAAACGAAGTTGATAAATACGTGCTTTAGATTTAGAACATTCATATTTTTATCCAAGGATTTCTTTTTTATGTCTCTGAGTTGAAAACGTTAGACAAATTTCTCATTTCTTGTGATGTTGTACCTTAGTGAACATTTCCATCAGAAAATATGACAACAAGCAATTGTTGTAGCAGGGACCACATTACATCTTTTAATTTAAAGGACATTTTCTTCTTAGTTTACAAAGTAATTTTTTAACATTGCTGTTGTGCTGGAAAGACTATTAATAAGCAAGGCTACATTCATGCTTCTTATCAAGTAGCAGAAATGGCATTTTTAGAGAATTATGAGTGCTCATTTTTTCTACAGATATTTCTGGTACTTTAGGTGGTGTGAATTTACAGTAGCCTATGCATTGCTTGAAGTCACAGGTTATTTGAAGCTTGACTAGTAAATGGTTGGTTTAAGGTAGACTTGCAAGGTGATGTTAAAGTTTTTTTGCCAGCTCTTAGCCAGTAGAACTTGAACCGTTCAACGGCATGCAAACACACCAAATACAAGTCGTTGGCAGTCAAATGCTCGCGTGAACCTTGATTCAACCATGTGCAGCAAATTTCCGAAGCCAAATCACATACGACATTTGTCAAAAAGTAAACACACAGCATTTGCCAAGCAGAGCCTGGTGGACAGGGTTTTTTAATGTTGTCTACGGTAAATCAGCGTCGATCATGAAGGTAACTTAACAATAAAATTCGAGATTGAATTTTGTGTTGTTGAATTACTGTTACTCTATGTAGCTTCTAATATTACTCGAAGGGGATTGAAACAACAAGCTTGTGACACCGAGGTTAAAACCTTAGTCAATAAATTACGCAAAAACTGTAAGTTCATCGAATATTTCTCTGTTATCATGAAGAAGAAACTTTTTTTCAGTTTTTCCCTCAAACGACAGAAATGAAAACGTGTGACATTTTCCGACCACCATTGCAGAGAATGCGATTTTCAGCCATTTATCTTAGTTTGTTCTTCACATTGAGATGGTGCACCACTCCGCAACAGGTGCAATCACTTAAAACGTTCACTACGGCTCGACATCTTTCCCTGGAAGAAATGCAAATAAATAATTAACAATTATTTGTTAAGGAAGGCAAATTCAGATTTTTTGTAAACTATCTTGCAACATTTGGTTGCAATTTTTGTGTTGCAAGAAACAGCGTCTGCAGATAAAACTTCCGATAACAATGTGTGGAGCCCATGACGTAAAACAAAGTTCATAATCGATATCCGATTGAAAATCGATTAAAAACAATCCAAAACGCTTCGATATAAGCTTGGAATTGGGTTTCGGCAATCTTGGTAAAGAATTATATGAATATGCTTTTTCAAGATGCAATGAAGAGGTTTTAGCTGTAGAAGTAAAACCGACTAACAGGGATGTTAACGCAGGTCTAAATATGCTGTCAAAATGTTTTAGGAGTTGACAGACAAAAAAATTAATAACATGCTCAATATAAAAAACCTGCTCAGGTCTAATTTGCCCAACTGGAGCATTCGTACCAACAACGTAACGTAGGTATACTTAAAGTGACCATTTAAAGCCGATTCTTTCAGTAGCTGATTTTTTCTATGTGCTCTGTCGAGCAGACCTCTCGAAATCTGCATAAGCATTGTATATATCAAGTAAGTGGGAGTAATTGCCCCGTGTGGGCAAAGCACACCCTGAAGTTTTCCAACAAGAAGCTGTGTGAAAACTAATTATACCCATCATGGGCAAAGAGGGTTTGACATGTTGATGAGGTACCAAGCATATTGGTTTCGGCACATGAATGAAATCCATGTGAGAAGAATCAGATTCGACCTGCATGGGTCATTTCTGTTACTGGTTGGTTCGACCTGAGTTTTCACGGCAAAGCTTGTTATGTTCCATTAGACAGGAAATATGTTAAGTTGTTTTCATTGAACACCTCGGAATTTTGAAAAACGTCAAAGCACTACATTGTTGCTGCACGTAATCACGATGCTGCGTCTGCTGCTTATGAGCCAAAACTTTTGCCGCAGAAAAATTGGTTGGAAAATACAGAGGCAACGATCGGAATCTTACAGCCGGCAACTGACAAGCAGTTCACGTCACCTCCCCTCGTGAAACGTTGGCGAGAAAATTACGGTCTGACGCGTGTGGGGAACTGTTCGTACAAACAAATGGGAAATACCTTACCAAATGCTTGACAAGGGAAATTTTTCCTAGGGTCAAAGTGCTTTTGTTTTCAGCAAGGACATGATAGTGGTTACTCTTGCAAGTGCCACAAGCAAGACCAAGAAAAAGCTAGTTTGTCTGCTTTCCTTCATGCATGACCATCCAGTGATAAGTGAAACTGCCAAGCTTGAAATTATGATGTTTAATTCCACGAAAGGTGGCGTAGACACATTTGATCAGATGTTCTTATCAGTCATGCAGCCACATGACGGAAAGGTGGCCTCTTACGTTTTTTTATAGCACATTCCAACGCTGCTATTGTGTGAAAGAAGTTTGTCTGCAAGTGTTGTGTGTCCAAGAACTTTGACGAGTTACGCTTGTAAGACGTGCTGTCAATAGCACATTAGTCTGTCAAAACAAGCCCTGTTGTGACCTAGTAACATGAGCGTTAATCCAGAACAAGCGTTGCCGCGGCTACATGTGTGATACCACATTGTTTTAACTTTTTTGTGATCGGTACTGCGTCACAGATTCCCATGTCGTAATAGAATGTGGCCATTTTGCGTGAATAGACCTTATGTGCAAACACTCACAAAAATTTCCTAAAAATAACACATTTTTGTGTCTCCACCTAATTTACTTTGTTTGCATGCACTTCCGCCAGCTTCGAATGCATCACAATCAGTGGCGTAGCCAGCCCAGAAATTTGGGGGGCAAAATATTTGATTTTAGGTGAATAACACTGTTTCGATGGAAAAACGCCTCTCAAAGCACAAAATGACTATATTTTCTAAAAACTTGGGGGGGGGGCATGGCCCCCCTTTGTCCCCCCTGGCTACGCCTATGATCACAATATGGATCATGTGCAGACCGCCAATAAGGCCTACCGACTAAATTTCGGAATGTTACGTGTTTTTTAATTCGTACCACCCGCGGTCTTTTGTAGGGGTATATGCTTGGTTTTGAAACAATACGTTTTTTCGACATGCAACAAGTGACTTTTGAGGGTGATATGAGCTTGGCAATAGGTTCTGAGTTGTTGAAAAACGCGCCTGTGCACCTAAAACGTTTCCTGAAACTTCAGTTATGGTGGGAACGATATTTGCCTACCTAGGCTAATGATACCAAAACTGTGCATTTTCTGTTAGACCTGAGCAGGGTTTTAATAAGTTAACGAAAATCCTGGCATAAACAGGCTAGTCGTTTTAACTTAACCAAAGGCAAACTCTGAAGCGAGCAATTCAACATAGCGCATTAGGAGCATCGCAAGAGAATTCAAAGCAACCATATGAAATACTTACCAGGTGAACTGGCCCCAAGCAAATAAGAGATTTTCTCGTAGAATAACTGAGGCTTTAATTCATTATGACTTTAAGCAAGCATAGTAGCGCAGCAGGTTGAAAGAAACAAAACAAAACGATTAAAACTATACAGAGCAGATTGGACGAGCAGCGAACACTCGACCGACGAAACGTTCTGCGGGAAACAAGTGGAGAAACTGACATGGGAGCATGCCCTAGGCTGAATTCTTGCAGGGCACGTTAAAAATGCGACTGCCAAAATACGCGATCACTACAGAAAACTTCACCACACAAATTGTATGAGATATTTGTGGTAATCTTCTCAAAGTTATGCTTATTTGTAGTTAAAGATTGCTTTTTGGGAATGTTCTGCTGATACTTGAGCTCAACAAAAGCATCGATTAAACAAAAAATATAAATAAGCTTTCACCACAAAAAAACTGTTTTTTGTGATTATATATTTTACAAATCTGAGTTCATAACTCACAGAATCCAATCCACAGACCAAAGAAGCCCGACAGCTTGAGAAGGAATTCCTGAAGCTGAAAGAACGAGTAAAAGAGCAACCAGTCCAGATCCGGGAGTAGCAGCTGTTCCAATGCTAGCCATGATTGCGGTAAGGCTACAAAGTTATTAGCATATTTGTTGTTATAAAAGCAGAAGTTCATTTTCATGATTAATCATGATCTTTTTCTTTTCCTAAAGATGTTGAAGCAAGAAAATATAAGATTTACGATAAGTAAACAAAGACTTGGATGAAGGAGTTCTTAGCTGACTCTGCATGTCAGGTGGCCTGGTGCTCTGGCAGGGCACCGAAAGATTGGCAAACTGGAATGATCATGCCCATGCACAAATAGGGAGACAGGAGTGAATGCATTAACTAGCTGGGCGTCTCTCTCTTCAGTCTCCCTGTAAAATTATATATCAAGTGCCTTGTAAAAAAGAGGCCCCGAAAGAATTGAACAAAAGCTGGGTGGTGCCCAGTTCGGTTTTCGTCCCGGACGTAGCACTACAGACCAAATTTTCACTCTCCAGAAAATTTTCAAGAAATCTTGGGAATATGTCAAAGATGTCCACACACGTTTTGTCAATCTCGAGAAAGCATGCGACGGGTCCCTCGTGAAAAGCTTTGGAGAGTGTTGCGGGAATACAGTGTTGACAGCCGTCTGTTCCTTGCCGTCAAGTCTACGTATCCCTGTTCAAAAATTTGTGTCCGTATCGGGGGAGTTAAATCACAACAGTTCACCGGTGGTGTTGATTCCGACAAGGGTGTGTACGGTCACCACTCCTCTTCATAGCAGTCGTGCAGTTGGCGCAAAATTTTATGGCGCCAAAATGTTTGACTTAGGCGAGCAACAGCATTTTTGTTTGGGACGCCTCTTCTCAAAGCACAAAATGACTAGACATGCTAAAAATTTTGGGGGGCGTAGGCCCTTGGGTCCCCCTGGCTATGCCTATGCTTCATAGTCTAAATGAAATGGATAGACAGTCACAACCGAGTTGACGATGATGCCACTGTCAGAAGCTGCAGGATCAACCGTTACGATTTTGCGGACGATTTGGTACTGCTTACACCTTCTTAACAGTGTCTTCAACATGCACTTGATTGGTTCACAGCCTCGTGCGACCAAGCGGGAATAAATATTAGCACTAAAAAGAGCGAGGTTTTATGTCTCTTCAGAAAAACCCAAGACCGTGTACACTGGAAGCAAGCGGCAATAAACTGCACATGTGGAGAAGTTCAAGTGCCTTGGGTGGTATTCGCCAGTGGCGGTGGACAGAACAATAAGGTTGATACACGCATTGGTAAAGCAAACGCAGTTTTGCGTGAGATTTATCGCTCTGAGGTCATAAAACGAGAGCTTTCAAACGAAGTTGTCAGTTTTTAAATCGATCTTTGTTCCGATCCTCACGGTAATGAATCTTGTGTAATGACTGAAAGAGGGATATCTCAAGTGCAAGCGGCAGAGGTGGGATTTTTGCGAAGAGTTCCCGGATTGACACTTCACGATATAGTGCGCAGATGTGAAGTTCGTGAAACCGTGAATGTCGAGCCAATTCCCTCCGAATAGAGAGATTTCAACTACGTTGGTTCGACCATGTCCAGAATGTCCCACGAAAGATTGTCGAGGCAAGTCCTGCTGGCTACACCCATGAGAAAGCGGCCCAGACGTCGACCAGAGGCGAGGTCGTGTTACTACATCTCCGACCTTGCTTGCGGTCCCGCCTTTGTGAGGAGCCAGAAGAACTATCAGAGATTTCTGGAAAGGTAATTAGAGTCCCCCTAGGGCTGCTGCACAGCGACCCTCCTGAGAGGAAACTCGGGTGTGAAAATGGATTAATGAATGATTATCTGCTAAAATACGGATTACGTGAAAAACAGAAGTTAATATGTGCATCACAAACTTCGATAAATGACACAACACAATGTCTCCAACCAAATTGTCTTCGTTAACTAAAAAGTGCAATTTTATGTGCTGCTTCGAATTAAAAGAAACAAAGGCAATTACTTTGTTGATTTTAAAATCTACAAGTAAGTTTAATGTTGTAGTCATTTTCGTTTATTGTAACATAGTTATACGCTGCCAAAAAATTATAATTTTTGACATTGCATTCACAGTTTATGATCACCAGTGCATGTAGTGAAAAAGATGCATCGGTTCACAGGATCCTCAGCTGAAGAATACCTCCGCTCAATAATTACCTTATCGTTAGAACTTTTCCAAACGTTAGTGGAATTTGATTCATCTGAGCAATGGTAATTGCAGCTACAGTTTGCAGAAGGCACGTGCCGTCCATGTTCATCGTTGATCCGAGGGGAATAATGAAGCGGGCAATTTTACCATCAACTTTAAGTTTTTTTTCCAAACATCGAATAGTTATCGGCATGACGGCAGCGCTGAAACATAGCCAAACAAACACCTTGCTTGTGTAATCCATCATTGAAGCAATTTCTGAAAAATGCAAGTGATTTTGGCCACCAAATCATCTTTTAACCAAATTTTTACCAGCGTTTCAACAAATTAAAACACACTGCAAAAAGTTGAATAATCATTTTTACCTGGAGCAAATCCCAAACACAGCCAAAAGTGCTGGAATAGTTCCCAAGAAGTATTTGAAAGGGTTTGTTCTAGTAAAAAGCAGAAAAAGTGCAGAAAGAATGAGCATGGCGTGGACTGCCAACCCAATCACCATTGTTCCCTGAAACGAGACAAGCAATATCTTACATTTGTTGCCACATTCAAATATCAGTCGAGACTGAGCCAAACCAAGAAAAGCAAGCACTTCAGTAAGCCTCCCTGCCAAATGTATGAAGTAGTAGGATGTCTTTAGTCTAGAAGCGCAAAGCGAATAATGTTTCTACCAAACTGCAAACGAATTTCCGTTCCTATGCATGACTCATGACATCGACTGACAATTATTTTCCGTAATGCATCTTTCGACACGTCTTGTTCTCAACCTGCTTAAATTCCGTGACACTATTGCAGTGCTGCCCTAGTTTATAACTTTTGACGCATTTTTCCTCTCTAGTTTTTATAATATTTTTAAATATGTGAAAAGAGAAAATGTTCAATGTGACCATAATTAAAATATTTTTTTCTGGTGGCTTGACCTTGCATGCAACGCATTTTGCTTCAATAAACCATATAACCGCATTGGGCGTATTAAACTTTATACCCAGAGCAAACGACTTACACTTACTGCTATAAACTGTTCCTTTGCACTGCAAGCAGCTTCGTCCTTGGGAGGTCTGCAGCCAAAATAATCCCTGGTCCTTCGCAGCGTCGCACTACTCGCATGCATTTTATAATTCAGTGTACTGGGAAGTCATAGCAGCACTACGTTATAAAATAATCGTGATGGCGTCATTCATTCGTATGCCCTTTATGCATGTGTTTCATCAAAGTAAATGTATTAATGCCATCAAGCGTATACTTTTCTACTACCGCTACGTATGTATCCTCGTGTTCTTTCATGTATTTGTGTGCTCCTTGTTACTGCGATGCGTGCTTAAGTCTAGAGCGTTGCTTGTGGGAGAGAAGACGTTACACAATACATTACCGTTCATCATCGTCAAAATGTTCCTAGCTTTGAAAAACTTCTCAGTTATTAAAACCCATGAACAGATGCTCGTAATCTCCCGAAACCTTCTATGACAATGCTTGCTTGTAACAGTAATGAGTAGGTATCGGTCAATCTTTTCTTGGCTATGGTATTTTTATTCAAGATGAAATTGATACGTTGCAAAAGATGCTTTTCTCTAAACGTCTTCAGTACAAAACCGCTTAAAACTACCCGAAAAAACATCTCATTCCTTGTGAGAATTAGTTAACGTTCCTCCAAACATAGCACTTGATGGAAACCGTAGCAATGCTTCACTATTTCGCTTTATTTGATTGCAAGTTCAACAACAATATGCGCTTGCACATCTGAACACTGACACAACCTCTGAACCCTGGCTATTTGTGCACTAATGCACTGCCAATGAAATTCTGATTTTCCAGCAAAATGTTTCATTTGACTGTTCTTTTTGACAGACGGTAGCAAGTCTCAATAGTTTTGAGTGTAGATTTTGCAAGCTGACACGTTCCATTGGTTAAGAATTCAGTTTAAAACATAAGCAAAGATTCAAAATGTTCTAGAAACAGACAAGCATTCGCCTTTCTCGCATTTTTGCAATCCTTTCTTTTTTGCTTTATTCCAAACTTTTAAACGATAGGAACATTCCGCAAGTCCTAAATTTATCAGGGGTGATGAATCTTTTCACTTCCTCGTCCACGTGAATTCTGAAATATCGCGAATGTGCCGCAAAAAATTCAAAATTTTATCTTGTGATGAAAATGCAACCGAGCAAACATGATTTTTTAAATTAAAACGCAAATCCAACAAGTTTGGAATACGCAATTCAACATGTTTTTGCACTTCAATACGCAAATCTAAAACGTATAGGTATAACGAAAATTCTGACTTTGACGGCAACCCGTTAAGGCCCGCGTAAGTCACAATTGTGACAGGTACAGGTTTGGCTATAACTCACCAGCCCATAGAGATAGAGAGCTATTCAAATTCTGACGTTTTCTAGTGCCGAGCTAGAAAAGTTCTAAAAATATTAGGAAGTTTTGGGTTTGAACTGTTTTCGGAGTGACATCAAAACTAAGGTAGGTCAAAAGTATGTTCGCTGACGTCATCGAGACCTGAAAATATTCAATTGGCAATTTACTTGTTTTTTCTTTTAAAATAAACTAGGTCAAAATCCTCATCTTCAGAGCCCTTGATGGGCCATCTAGCGTAAGTAGTTGGCAAGTTATCACCTAAAAACAGCAAATTAATTTATATACCTCCTTCGTTCAACCGACAAGTTGTTTGTTCGTTAAACCTGCCAAGTGGCCAACTGCATCGGGAAAAGCATATTTTTGACATTTGAAACTAAAAAATGTGCACTGGAGAAATCAATTGTGATTGATGGAAAATTGCACCCATTTAGTGCTTTCATGGTAGTGTTTGTTGGGTCTAAATAAGCTAAAGCATTTCATCCCAAAATTTAGGAATTATGTCTCATGTAGAAGTTCGTTGCAAGTGATAACTTTGAAATTCAGCAGATTTGTTTTTATTTCAAACACGCGCCACAACTTCTAATCCACATTTTATTGTTGCTTCTTTAAATTTATACAAAATATTTTCTTTGTTTATTTTGCAGTTTTCAAGGGAGTAAACTAATGATGTTCTCAAATATATTTGTTTTTTACGAAACCTTTTCGAAAACGACATTTTGAAGTACAGCGTGATGCGTACTTAATGACGGATGGTTTGTGAAAGCAACACTTGCGTCAAATTTTAACCATAACATATTCTATCTTGAGTATTTGATGTCAAGCGGTGGGTAAATCGTATGTGATCGTCCGTTTCTAAATAAGCTTCCGTGTCGAAAATAGCTGGTAAATTGCTTTTACTGCGCAAATTTTACAATCTCACCGGAATCATTTTGAGTGTCACTATATGAATCTTTGGGTTTGTTTCATTTTGTTTTTTTACATTTTGGTTTCGTGTTGTTGATTGTCGCTTGTGAAGAAGAAAACTTTTAATAATATACCTTTTTCACATACGTCTTTCCTGCAAGAGCAATACGGATGTTTCAACCACAAGGACAAGAGATTGAATCATAAAATCCAGAGCGTAGTTCAATCTTCAGTGTAAAACTACTAATAACAGATACTCACAAACAAAACCATATTTCTAAACAAGATCCAAGAACAGCAAAGGAAAACTCTTTACCACGTAGAGTCCAACGGCTTTCAGAGCTGCACCCATGTCCCCTTTGACATCGAGCAAATTACCAGCGATCAGACTGCATATTCCCAAAGGAGCAACCCTGTAATAGAAGCATTATTTTCTAAGAAATTTACATTAGCGAGTCAGATGTGGCACAGCTTTATTGAGTTTGTACCTTCCCGGTCTTAACTCAACAAAATGCAAAAAAATCAGAGTTTGCAAAAATCATGCGTATCTACAGCATTATTTTTTGGCTATGAGTTTTATATTATTACTAGGTTTTGTGAATGACAACCCCGGAATGAAAGCAGCACTTAGAAATAACCCATTGTGATTAGTAGAACCTTAACAATGAAGCGAACAAAACAGCCGTATGAGCGATTATGAAGCAAGACCAACGTACCACATCACACAAAATATCATCTTCATGAAGAGGTCGTTCAAACTTGTCACCAGCTCTTTTACGATGTCAAACTTGCTCTTTGATCTCGAAAGAATGATTCCAAAGAAAACGGAAACTGTGAGTAAACCTGAAACAACGGTAACCATTTCATTTATTGAAATCATAGTTTATCTGTTCCATAAAGATCCGCAAACTCCAAATTCATCATATCATGGAATTTGATTACGATCATTCCTGTGAACTCGAAGGAATTTCCACAAGATTCGAAATTTTATATTGATGTGCCTTTTATCATTCTGTGTTACATCAATTGTTTTTGACGTTAAAATTGCATTGCCATTAGTGTTTAAGAAGAGCAATTTGTGTACAGGGTATAAAAGCTTTGCGGATTAAAAATACTTATATAAAATTGTCATAGAGAATGTTTTATTGACATCCAAAATATTAATCACGTTCTATGTTTTGTGCCACAGAGCATAATTAGCTCTGTTGTATGGAAGTGCTTTCAACTTCAGCGTCAGTAGACGCGTGCAGCATACGCTTTTTCATGTGGATAAAACATATTGCTTTTAAACTTGCTAAAAGAAAAGACAACGAAACTGTGACCTGTTGTCAATATTAGTCGATATCGAACAAATCAAAAGGTTGATCGCAGTAGCTGCCGCAATTTTTGAAGTGCAAAGTTTTTTGCACAGAAAATCATTGATGTCTTTGAAAGAAATTACAGTTGGTATGTTTCAGGCCACAATTGCAGCAAGAAATTTCACGAAGCATCTTGTCTACATTTTGCAAATTTTTCTTTGTAATACTGTTTTTCTTGTAAACAGCAGTTGTAGTATCATAAAATGTTTTCTTATTAAGACAAACTCATTTGAATTCTTTTTATTAAAAATTCTTTGAAGATTAAATTACCTAGTATATTTTCGTTATTGGCCGTTTTCAAGGATTTTAAGAGATGACTTGTACTGTTCGTGGAGTTCGAATCAAAAACTTCAATGACGGACGTATAATCCTGAAAATACAACGCACTGTTTCATTTCAATGTTGCAACCAAATTTATTCATCTCAACGAACCTCTCCAATATCACCAAACCATACAAACGTTTAGTCGATGATGGAAGATCTTTGTAATTCAAGAATTTCCAACGGAGTTTTTCTTGAAAAGCTTAAACTGGCAAAAGTGATTCCACTCTTCAAATCAGGTACAAGATTAAGCCGTCTAACTATGGACCAATTTCTTTGCTAAGCCATTTTCGTAAAATTTTCGAAAAACTTTCATACATCAACATAAGTAGTTTAATTGATAGAAACAATCTAATCTTCCCTGAGCAATGTGGTTTCCGAATCGTGGTTATTCAACTACCTTACCATTGCTAATACTGCACGATCACCTTCTTACTCAAAGCGAAAATAACCTAGCCATTGCTGCTGTATTTTCAGACCTAAGTAAAGCTTTTAACCCTGTAGATCATCAAATTTTGTTAAATAAGCTATATCATTATGGCATACGCGGTGTAGCAAACGACCTTTTCAGAAGTTACCTTAACAATAGAAAACAGTTCGTCTTTGTTAACCAACAAAGATCCGACCCAAATACTATAAAATGTGGCGTCCCTTGAGGTTCCACGCTTGGCCCAATGCTCTTTCTAATCTACATTAATGATTTCCCAGCAGCAACTGAATGTAAGTCTTACCTCTTCGCTGACGACACCACTCTGTTGTTGTCACATAATAATACAGCTGAAATTAAAACTAAATTTGGAAGTAGAGAAAATTCAAAATTGGATGAATGCAAATAAAAATTAACTGTTAATTACGTTAAAAAATTAACTGTTAAATGGGGAAGTTAAAAAATTAACTGTTAATTACGCAAAACCCAAATTCACGCTCTTTTCTAAAAATTCACCTTTATTTTCCCCATTCAACCTCTCTTGCGGTAGTATCACAATATAATAAGTAAAGAGTATTAAATACCTATGCGTAATAATAGATTCAGAGTTAAATTGGGATCTCCATATTTCCTCATGTGGGTAAAAAGGCTGCATGTGGTAGCGCGGCACTGTATAAGTTGCATCCTTACCTAGATGTGGATCTGCATCGCAAAGTCTATTTCCTTAATGTTTATTGTCACTTGCACTATGCAATACTTATTTGGGGCACTGCAAACACAACCTTGTTAGATTGACTAATTAAATTAAATTATCGACCTTACACAATTTGAATTTCTTGCAGTGATGGAGTCTCGAGACTTGGTCTCGGTCTCGAGACGCGTCTGGAGACCCGTTTTTTGAAGAAGTCTCGGTCTCGGTGTTGGTCTCGGTCTCGAAGGTCTCAGGTCTCGTCTCGTTCTCGAAGGATTTCGGTCTCAGTCTCGAGCTCTTCGTCTCGAGACTTTGCATAGGTTATTTTTATGACGTTTTGCAAGGAGTTCCTTTACAAAACGGTTATAAATGATTGTTCAAAATTTAGCCGTTCAAAGAGGTCAGTGGCTAAGCTTTCTTTGTTGTTATGTTGTTTGCGAGATAGAGAAAACAATTTGCCCTCTACCCCGTTTAAAATTTATACTGAATTCAATAAAAAAATGTGCATGCACCAATGAAACCGCAGCACGTAATCTCTGCAGCGACAGGCTGGGAGTACTTTGCCAAGGACAATCTTTGAACTGTTTTTCCAGTAGTTTGTTATGACACCCATAGGCTTATTCAAAAGAGGTGGGAGAGTGCCAAAAAGTTTCTTTTTTGAGAAGCCAAATGAAACCATGTCTTTTTTTCGAAGTG
>JGI24021J15306_10003664_pt1 | contig 17451 bp, 13 predicted proteins | sample Ectturendosymbi1_FD_15306 | JGI IMG/M metagenome (IMG submission 15306)
TTTTTAAGGTGTTCAGCTTAGCTGCCATTGTGCATTTCGGATACTTTCGCCACCATGCACGTTTCCAGGCATTCAAATCATACGACACTCTGCATATGGCTTTTTTTGCACTTTCTTCAACTGCCGGCTACCTTCTCTCTGGATTACGTCAACCGTCGCATCCAGCCCGCATTTTTGGTGGTATTTTTCCGAATCCGTTTTGTTTACTGCCGGCTAGACGACTGCCGGCTCACGTAACTTTGGTAGTTGTCTGATGCTTTTCAAAAATCTCCGTTCTTCAATTATTTAACATTCCTGTAGTGTATGACAGTGACCAACTGATATAGTTGTTGATGCGTTGTACCAGTGAATGTGTCTCATCAGTGTTGTTTTTTGCATAAAACAGTGAAAACCTTCCATGCGCTGCAAGTGCATTAAAATTCAGGAAAATTAATTGGCTGCTTCAGAAGTAAAAAAGAAATATTTGGTTGTCGATCTCATGATAAACGCGTTGTAAAGCACTTGAAACCTTGATGAGAGCAGTTTGCAAATTGCATGCCTCTGCGCATCCCCATCTGACTTGTAAACGTTTTTATTTTTATTGGTTAAGCTGTTTACCTCAAAGTTTTGATGTAGGAATTCCTTCATTTCTCTCACACTACTGGACCCCTGTATTATGATGGGTGTATGACACTATAGTTGGGGTGCTGTTAAAATTTTTTGCTCTTATTGGAGTATGGTCGACAGTCGTGTGCAAACACCTATGCTGTGTAATGTGTTATGGCTAACCACTTTTTGTGTTCCTGCATTGATTGTTTGATTGTGCTATGGACCACGTGTCTGAAATAAATGAATTATAATTACTAAAAAAGTTTTGCAAGAGGGTGCTACAATGGCAACGACATATTGATTGTTGAAAAGTATTAATTCCATTTATAAACATTTTTAAAAATGCCACCCAATTCAACCAACGACACATTACCCAAGTTAACTAAATCATAGGATAGATCACCCACGGCCAACCGAACCAGTAAAAAGCTCACAGACGTATCTAGGTTGTTGATAACAGATGAGATTAAAATCAGGCTAATATTTTTGTGGTACTACTGTTACAACCACCATTTCATGAAGCATCTTTATCATGATCTACAGGTTCTTTTTAATGAATTGAATATTTTATGTGAAAATATTTTCTTAAAGTTGTTCAAAAGTTGATGCAATGGATACTGTGCCACTACACATAGATGCTATTGCATATTTGAGAGCTAAAGCTTTAAATGAAGCTACAGATGATCCAGAGATTGAACCATTCAAATCAAAATATCAAGCCCGGGAAGTGTTTCAAGAAATACGAGATAGCATTCATAAATGTAGAGAAGAAAATGAGCAAAATGTATTTCTGCGGTAAGAGAGATTGCTTGATAAACCAGTCATTATTTTGATTCATTCAATTTTCATAGTGACAGGAATGAGTTGAATACTAATTTTTGTCTAAGAACTAGTGTTTTTGTATTATATTAAGCTTAAAACCTTTTCAACCAGGGAATGTTGATATGTTGATTTTATTAAGTGTCATTGTAGAATTTCTAGAATATCTTTATGAAATGTAATTTGTTTAGAAATTTATATGTAAAAAGTGACAATATAGCGTACAATCAGCTTAATCTCCATAGATTTTTCATAATAACTTTCATAAGAATAAAATGTGCTGTCAACACAATCAGTTTTGATTTTTCATATCTTGTTTTAGATTTTAGTGTCATGCCTAACCTTTTTTTGCAGAGCAATGGAAGCTTCTATAGAGTATCAGCTGGGTATTAATTACATTTACAGTGAAGAAGTTTCTGCTGGTGAAGAAAGGTTGAATGACTTGTTGACGGTAGAAATTTGTTGATACATTCAAATGCAATGCTATATTTATATGATTGTTATTTTTTTCATATTGTATTACCATCCCTGTGATTGCTCATATTTTTTCTATAATATTATAATAACAATAATAATAATTCACTTATTGTAGACTCGTGGTCCATATCACAGGCATAGTCAAGCAACACAAGAGCACAAAAAATGGTTGGCCATAGCACATTACATAATAGGTGTTGGCACACAACCAACACTGATAGGAGCAAAACAATTTAACAGTGCCCCAACTGTAACGTGATTCACTCATCATAAAAGGATCCAATAGTGGGAGAGAAATGAAGGCATTCTAACGTCAAACTTGCTTAAGCATGCAGTTGTAGTACAAAGAATAAACCTGAACTGTCCAACATTCTCACTGCTCTATTACAATGAATGTTACAGGCTGCACACAAAAAATAAAATGTTCAGTGTGAATAATAGAAAGAATTGCTAAAACTATGGTTGTTTATTTACAGCTATTTAAAGATGAGCTTCAGCTAGAACCTCATGTGGTATGTGTTCTCATTGCTACTCATAATGAGCTTAGCATTGTATGGTCAAATAGAGAGACTGAAATAGACAAGTAAGTGCAAACCTGTAGCTATTGATTGTTATATCTGTATTGATCCACATACACTGTTGTATATTGCAACTTATAAACAATTTATTTGTGAATCTTTGTGTTTGTTTTGTTTCCAGCCAAAAAAATATTCAAATTGCATAGATTGTAAAAACACATGTCGACAATCAAAAGCATTTGTTTCTATGACAGTGCAATCATCTAGTTCAGAAATTTCAAAAAGTGTTGTTGATCCACAAGAAAAAATATTTTATATCATTGAAATATTAATTATATATCATACTCACATCATGTGCATAAGCAATAAGCATTTATTTTGCATTTATACATTATTCACTTGAAGCCATTTCTGTGTTGTATTATTAGCTCTTCCCAGACAAATCTTAGTGAAACGTTCAGGCCCAAAAACTCTGAGTAAAAAGAGTAAAATGAGTTTTGGTTTTCACAGAAAGTGAGATGGTACATATGTTTAGCTTGTCATGTGCTGCTTCAACAGTTGCTCGTTTAAATCACTGGTTTTACAAAGAGATTGTTTAAGTTTTAAGTTTGAGTTTTCCCTAAGCAGCACTGATAGTTGACTGCCAACTACAGATTTTCAGCCAAAGGATATTGATATTGGTAGTGTTCTACAAGTTGCTTGGGCAGCTCATGTTGGCCTGTGAGTGGTATTGATTTTTGTGAAAATGCTAAATGTTGCTTACTGTAAGGTGTAAGTTCCAAATGTTTGTAAATATTGTGTGAAGATACTAACTGTTGTTTAATATCGTATAAAAATGACAAAACTGGGTAATTTTTTATGAAAAGGCCAAACATTGGTTAGTTTTGTGTGAAAATGTCAAAAGTTGATTGATTTCATTCGAAAATGCCAAATGTTGGTTAAAATAGCTGTAAATTTCAGTTTGGTGTGGTTACATTCCACATCAGTAAAAGTATTTCTAATTTTCTTAAAGAAGATTTTGCCCTTTCATGTAAAGCATCTCAAACTGTACTAGTGATTTAATGTCTGATATGCACGACACTAAGTCAATGACTGAAAACTGTCTAAAAACACCCAGACTAGAAATTGCTACACTGTGCAAGTGTTGCTTTTGCAGATTTTTGTTGACCCAAAACCTGTTTGCAATAAATTTTTACAAGTTTAGGGTAAAATCAAAACTTTCGTTTGACTTTTAAAGTGAAACAATAATGGAGTGAACAACCTAAAATATGTATTGTCATAGATTAAAAATTTCAGAAACACGTTTTCTTAATGAAACGTCTCATAGCATGTATTTAAGTCTGTTACTGAGGACCATCATTATACTTCTTTAGATATTCACATTTGTGGAAGTAAACGATGGTGCGGCGAAGCTTATATAGATTGAAGCTCAGGAGAGCAACCATGTTACTTTTTAGATAGGTAGTTGAAACGTATTGGCAGTATATATATATACAGGGTTTTTTAAGGTGTTTTAGGGGACCCGATCGGGTCCCTTGAATTGGAGAAAAACTATCATCGGGTCCCTAGAATCAGAGAAAATTGGGTCCCTATAATCAGACAAATCGGGTCCCTGCAGGTCCATACCAGGTACCTAACATTTTCCTTTGAAAAAACCTAATATGTATGTATTTTTTAAATTTATTCTTTAATCATAAAATTATGATCTTCATGCTGAAAAAAAACAGTGTTTATTTTACACAATGAGTTACACCTTCGTTCTCTCAATTAATCCAAATCGGATTATTTTATATTGATCTGTTGTTGGCAACTTATATTTTTGATAAACAGTTGTTGCTTGTACAGCATATGCAAATTCTGTTTTTTGTTTTCAAGGGCGCATGAACACCTCTGTAAAGCTAATGATTTGTATCTGAACTATAAAGCTAATCGAGATGAGGCGCCGTCTACCATTGACGATCACTTCCTCTCAGAAAAAGCTACCGAGCAAGAGAGAAAAAAGTTTTTTGAGAGTTTGCACACGCACACATTGTATTATATGGCCCAAGTGTACAAGCATTTAGGTGAGCTGAGTATGTGGCAAATGTTGCTGGCGTTGATGCAGAGCTTCATAAACTTAATTTACTTCATAAAGAACTAGTTTAGTTTTAGTTTATTTGAAACCAGGAAGTAGCGGATTGTTCGTCTCTACTAGTTTGTAGCAGCGGTAAACCACGACTTTGAGTGATTCTGCAAAATTCTGTCCATTCTGCAATATATTTAATCTGCAAGAAGTTAATTCGAAATTTTTAATATATAACATTGAAACGACGGTTTCTCCACGTTATAGAAAGACCACGTAAAGATATTAGTTAAATTCAAAATTTTGAACTTTTGTTTTCTTTGAGAGAATTTGTATGATGATCATCCCTGAAAAACACGCCGATGTTTTCTTGGCTTGTTTTGTTTGATGTAATTGGCCAAGATAGCCGAAATATCGTAGTTCGCTAAGAAAGATGGCCATCGCAGGGTATCTTCGATTGCAAAATCTGTTTGATTGTTGTTCATGAACTACCGGGTTTTATGGTTTCAAGTGTTCCGGTATTTTTTGAGCTTATGTTTACCAAACGGTTTTAGGTGAAATCCTAGTCTGCAAGTCCATGCTGCATGGAAGGAAAATAATAGATTTTTGATGGCACTTAGCTCATCTATCACCAACCAGCCGCACATCATGAAATGTGTGGAAAAGATTTTGCAGAATAGAGTCCACACAACAGTTGTTTTCGAAATCACACAATCGACATAGCTTTAAGGGTTACTTTTTATGTTTCGCTGTGAATAAAGGAACTTCTGATAATAGTCAAACATTTCCCGTTTTTGCAACACGTTCTTCACCAGCCACACCTTTCCGATATATATTCTGGACAATGTATAGGCTGTTTTTGAATTACTCTGTTGATGCTGACAACTGAGTAGTTCTTCAGCAAAATATCTGCTTTGTCGTTTGCGTCAAGTGCGCTCAGACGCCGTCAATTAGATTTTGACCGTTGACCTTATTTTTAAATGCATTGAATTTTTGAAAAAATTTGTGACACTTTTCATCGCGTCGGAAAATGCTTTTGTTTCGCACCACTCAAACAACAACTGCAGAAATGTTGACAAATTCGCGTTTTATCCAATCATAGCGAGACGCGGCAGGAATTCAACACACAAGCATCTGGTACTTTAGTTTGAGCGCCAACTCATTAGGTTTTACTCCATGTTGCTGACTGAATGCCTTTACTCTTTCTTTGCAAAGATTTTGTTGTTGTGATTTTCTTCGCAGTTCTGCTTAACTGTTAAACTTTTTTTAATCTCTTTTTTCCACGCATTGCGTAGGAAAAAGCGACGAGTCAGCGGAATATTGCATGAAAACCTTGCGACGCCAGCTCAAATTCCAAACCTACCAACCTGTGGACTGGGCGCTGAACTGCGCTTGCCTGTCGCAGTACTTCATCACCAGGAGTAAATTCGCCGAAGCGAAACACTGCCTCGCTTGCGCCAACGTGGTGATCGAAGAAGCGGATTGTGAGGACGATGGTGGGTCAACGCTGTTTTTTTTCGGTCATAGACCGAATTCTTTTTTTAAATGAGCGAATAAATTTAAGTGATTCGGTCATAATGTCCGAAAACATAAGCTTGTAATACTGTTACGACGTGTTTTATTACAATTATGGGTCAAATGGCCAATATGTTTCAGCGAAAAAAAAACAGGGCCAACGGCCTGCCTTATCGTTTGTATGGTGTTACATTCGACTTTCATTTCTTCTGTTAAATTCGTCTGCTTGCTTCTTAGAACAACGATGCAAGATATCGGAAAAGAAAGCAGACGTGGCGAGGTGTTGGGTCAAGTATTGTGTATGCCTGCTGGAAGAATCCAAACACCGATTTCAAACTGAAGCAGGTAACTGGTAAAACGATGACTGTACAGTGGCGGTTCAGATCGTTTCTCTCAATAATTCTGTTTGTCTTCAGTGTATATGTTGTATCCTGCTCCTCGCGCATCCACGTTATGCGAACTGCAGCTGCAGGTTTTGTTATCAGCATGGCGCACTTTTTGACGGGTCTATCGAAAGACTACAGGTTTGCTTCTGACTGCAAGCATTCTGGTTCATCTCAGGTTTGAACCACTGCATTTACTTGAACTTTCGCCCGATATACGATGGCCTCAGTCCATCGCATTTCATGAATAGTCCACCGTCGATGGTTCTGTAATTAGTGACGAGCGCGCTGACGCATCGCCGGCTCGTTTGCCGGAACTTTCACAAAACTCATTTCGCTAACCTCAGGAATTATGTGGGAAATTACGACTGTTTAAACTTTTCACTATAACATACGAGTTTGTATACGCATGTTGTACGTCTAGGTCACTTACCGGAAGCGCTGGAAAACGATGACGACAAGTCGTACGAAAGATTTGCTCTCGAAGTGACGTCAGAAGAAGAAAACGTCCGTCACGATTTATGCCGGAACTTCAATCAGGTCCGTTGTCGATACACGCGTCAGTTCCATGTTCAGATCGGATTCTTAGTGGAAGTTATTTGCGCTTGAAATTTGTTAAACAGTTTGATTAATTTCCTTCAAATGCGGAAATTTATATTCCAAAGTTGTTAAAGTCTTCCCACTAACCGGGTCTGCATTGAGTTGGCCTGCACTGACAAGATTCATAATTCGCAACGTCACGAGCCGTCCCTGCAATGTCGCGCTTGCGAGCAAGAAGAGAAAAGTTTCCTTGAAATACATTCCAGGCCAAGAACGTTTTCGCTCTCGGGAAAAGGTACGCGGAAGACGCCCTGAAGCATTTCGTCATGGATGGGTTTGTGACGGACAACATCGAGCTGAGCCAGGTCGGCCACGTTGCTGCTTTGTTGTCATCTTTGCCCGATGCGTTCAAGGGCAGTGAGGTGGTTGTTTTCGGCTCTTGCTGCTCAGGATCTTGTACTTTTCGCCGCGAAAGTATCTTCTGAACAGCGTTTTCGAAAATTGACTGCCCCGTTCAAGAATTTTAAGACCTAATGCATCCCAGCTGAATACATTCGCTGGTTTTGTACTATTTAAACGTATTAGAAGTAAGAGGTGAGCCGGGCGGCGGTTAGTTCAGCAGGGTGTCCGCCTCCCAATCGGGTGTTAGATCCACGGCCACTGAGTGGCGCTCCTTGGGCAAGAAGAGCATTCACCGAAACCGCCTCGACAAGAAGACGATTTCAGGGTTCGGCCTGCCACCAACTGTCGTTAAAATCCGTCGCGATCAATAACAAGACGAGGTGACGTGGTGCGGAAAGCTAACTTGTCCAACAAGCAAGCTCATCTTTGCGGTGCGGTGAATGCCTGTGTGCGCAACTAAGCAGTTGCGATTCAGAGTGTACCTTGTCTGCGTCGGAGCTGCCAAGATCGAAATAAACGGCTTCATGTCGAAAAGAGCGCATTCGTCCCGAACGTGTAGTTTGCCATTTTCGGTGTTTAGCTGCGCTTTTTGCCACGAAACTTCGACACCAAATGTGTGTTCCGGGTTCCAAAAGCATCAGGTGTCCATATTTGCATGGAATGCTAAGTCGGTTGCATATAGTCTAGGTTTTTTAAGGTGTTTTCGGGTCCCTACAATTGAAATGGGACCCGATTTGTAGGGACCTACAATTGAAATGGGACCCGAATTGTAGGGACCCGATTCGGGTCCCTACAATTGAAAATCGGGTCCCTGGAATCAGAGAAAATTATCACCGAGTCCCTAGAATCAGAGAATTCGGGTCCCTACAGGTCCATTCCGGGTACATGACATTTTCCTTAAAAAAAACCCTGATATAGTCTGATGGAAAACGCGTCTCAAACCTACGTTCGACGCGTAATGAAATGGTTTGTGGTCCGCGTGCGAAGCAGAAACTTTCTTGCGATCAATCCGCACTACTTAAACAGTTGTCTGCGCGTTTCTATTTTTTGCTTCGCATTTAGCCTACTTTCGCACTGCTGTTTCGCAGAATAATACCGCGAAAGATTTGCAAACCTCGACGTTTATTTCAGGACATGAGCCACTTGTACCAGTTTGTTGCGTTTTTCGAACCGAGCGATGAAATCAAATGCCGAATGCACAAGCGGAGGTTGGATATCCTGATCGCTGCCTTGAACGAACTCAACCCCCAGTATTACCTCGCAATATGCAGGTAAGTCCTCGACCGTTGGCAATTACCTACAAAGGTCTCGTGCTGCAGTGTTCCCCCCAAGATTTTCTGCGCAGCTTTCAACCACGCACTGATACCGCGCAATTTACTTTCGTCAAGGCAGCTGCAGTTCGAAATAGCTGAAGTCTACAACGACATGGTCAGTTTAAAGGTGGCGATTGCATCCGCTGACCCTGAGCCTTCGCCCCACGCTACAAAGAAGATCAATTTGTTGAGCACATCGGGGTGAGTGCTTGCTATCCTGAACGTGAGTGACATTATTTGTTAGAAGTCCCAGAATTTACAGTTGGAAAGCATTTATTCAGACCTCCCAAGGGTTTAAAAAAAACAAAAGTTTGAAATTTCCAAGTTTTTGTCGTTTTCTACAGTAAATGTATTGGTAAAACGCCAACTGAATTTGCGTAATATGCTGTCATAATTTTATCCTATGTTTTCCTGCTCTACTTTTTAAGTGTAATGGCACACTACTTGTTATGGCGTCCATGCATTTTCATGTCACGCCTATCAAGTTCCACTTCTAAAAATTTTTACAATTTCATAATACGAGCCTGGTGTTTGCAGAATACAGTACTTTAAAAAGTTCCTCGACACTTGCAAGACGTCCAGCGGGAAGTTTCCAGAACGTTTCGAAAGCGACGTCGAACGGCCTGCGCTTNTGGCCCATTTCTACTGCGCAAGGTATAAAGCTCTAATCAAATGTGTCNAAACGATTTCGGGCTGTCTTGCTTTTTGCTGCAGTCCAGCTATTGTTGCTTTTATCAATAATNACCAAATTAATATCAATAAAAAAATGCCAGTTATCAGCACTGCCACGATAACACGGGCATCTTCGTGACTGGCAGTGTGTTCANGAAATCGTAAAAAGCAAACGATCAGTAAAGTTTTATTGAAAATGTAGTTAAGGCAGGATCAAGTACATGCATTTTTAATTTGCACTGTTGCTAAGCAACACGAGGCACTCGACCTGTTTTTTTTTCTCGGTCATAGACCGAATTTTTTTTTAATGACCGAAAAAAGTTAAGTCAATTCGGTCATAATGTCCGAAAAAGTAGGCTAATGGTTACTGTTGATGGCGAGTTGTAATACTATTACGGGACAAATGACCGAAATGTCTCAGCGAAAAACAATCCAGGCTCTCGACTCGTGTGTGACATCACGTGTTGCTTCTTTGGCAGACTTTACTCGAAGTTAATAGCCAGCAACGTACAGAGCAAGTTGTCGAATATGAAGAGCAGCCTCGACCATTACTCGTTCATAACGGAATACGTGCAAAGCAACGAAGAGGCGGTTGACTGCGTCAGAGACGAGATAGACGTCTGTCGTGAAATGGTGGCTCTGCTTCCACCATCAATGGACAGGCTACGAAGCTCGGCATAACGTCGCGCGTTGCTTAGGCCTTTTTTTCGTTTCCCATGTTGGCCACTCACTCTGAGTCGTGTAAAGTCACTGTGTTGTAACCGTCTGTTGTTGGTCCGTTAACCACGAACCACGGTAAGCCACATCATTTGTCTTTGACGTGATCAAAACTCAACCAGCAGCGTCCTCTTCTGCGCGCGCCTTGGCATTGCGTTTCGTGGCGGGGATTAGTCGATTCCAACTCCGGTCACCGGTGAATGTAAGTGGGTTGTTGCCGTTCTGAATGGCTTGCCAGTTAATAAAGAGGTTTGTTCTGAGATCACAGATCGATTCATTTTCTGGTGTGCGTTCCCGTCTTCTTTCCGGTAAGGTTCGACGGTCTCGGTTTCGAAAGTCCTATCGCGTATGTTGAATCAGACGCCATGTGCGCTTTTACTCGTATATGTTCGGTACAGCATCGTGTTGCGTTTTGCCACGTGATCCACGCTTTGTGCACAGCACGTGGGCTGCAACCAGGTCATCAATATAAGATCACTGTTGCTAGGCAACAGGCTACTGCGATCTTTCGAATTTAGGTTGTTGAGAAATTATCTACGTTCTCTGCGCAGGAAATTTTGTGCGTTGTATGAAGTGTTTGCAATCGATATGCATGTTACCGCATTTCCTGTTTGTTTTGTGTAGAAGTTCTCGCATGCTTCTTGTCTTAAAATATATTTTTGTTGCTGAACTTGGTATATTTTGTGCATTTTTTTACATTTTATTGCTCGTGCTCTCGTTGAAATATCACAATCGCATGCATGAATAAACTTCACGGTCGAGTGCGTTCTCCCCTTTAATTTCGCAGATGCGGAAAGCACTTTACGTAAACCTGACTTAGCTGTCTGAAAAGCGTAAGTTCAAATTGGATGAAAATGGGAGAGACCAGCGCTACCACGGCGTGATTAGGAAAGTCGTGTTGCAATCCAGTAAGACGGTTAGAATTAAACGGTCGTGTTAAGGTAACCCCGTAAGTCAGCTCGTATTTTCTAAAGCTTCGTTCTGTATGAGGTTCGCCCTCGTCGACAGCAGCGTTGGCGATGGAAAGCCGACAATTAGCTTCACGCTGCTTCAAATACAAACATTCTGAGATCAAGTTCAGCTCAGCATTTACCTTTATTTACACGAACTCCTTCGGCAGCTGTGATTGGACTCCTGAAAGTTAGTAACTACAATGGCCGTTTGCTTAGTCCAGTGGTTCCCAACGTTTTTTATGCTATGGCCCACTTGTCGCTTTCAGCAGAACGTTGTGGCCCACCACGACAGAACAATAGAAATATCTCCTCTCAGTCTTCATTTAGGTACGAATATGAGCAAACAAAGTATGTGCTTTACTATAAAACATCGAATTTTATTTAATTTTAGCGTCAGCAACAGTAAGCAGATTGCGAGATAAACTTCAGTGTGATTTTTGCTCTTGTGTGACGTTTCGACCAGATTGTCAATTCTTGGCTGCGTTGCGGAAAGAGCGCATGTAATGCTGTCTTTTGGAGTAAGGTCGAGTCGGTTTCGATTTTTTATTTTCACGTGGAGAAGTGTAGAGAATCCAGATCACAGAAGTATGTGCTGGGGGAGAGAAGTAACTGTTTGAGAGATTCTTTTCAAACATTTGGATACAACTATTAGACATGGGAATCGGAAGAGAGGGCCCTGGCCCCCATGGATTTTAAAATTTTCAGCAAAAAAGGTTGTTTTCTTGGTTTCGAGTAGGAAAAAACGAATTTCACCACTTTTGACCTCCCCTAGAAAATATTTTGTAAAAATCCAGTAGTGGTCCCTCCCTGGAAAAAATCCTTCCGGCACCCATGTTATTACAGCCGAAAATCGCAAATTGTTTTAGTTTCGAAAACGTATTTTGCCCCAGAATCGTTTGAAAGCAAGATCATCTTGTATGCATACTGAAACATTCTCGACAGGAACAACAAAAAGATTTTTCACCAAATCCATGTTGTTTTGATGATTTCGGAAAAGTACAGCACAAAATCCTCACGACGCCCCCCAAAGTGTTGAACAACTTCCGATGCCATATCAGCATTCACTTCATCACCAGTCGCCGTGGCAAAAATCTCGAATATAGCAAAATTTCTTGCTTGAGCTTTTCGTTTGCAATTTTCAAGTTTTTCCACGAATGCGCTGAGGGTGTCATTGAAATCGACGATTGTCCTTCCTCTTCATTGTAGTTTCAGATAAACTTTATTGAGTTACTGAAATATGTCAGCAAGATATGCTAAGCGGAAAATCAAATGGTTATTTTCAAGACTGGATACTATTCCTTTTTTCCTTGATCGCTAAGAATTGATTATAATTGCTACATACTGCTTGATGCATGACCCAAAAACTTGACCCAAAACTGGCTTAATGACATTGCGTTGGCAGCGACATTTCAGGTTCATGAGAGGTGCTTCATACCACCTCTCAGTGAATTTGAACATATCAACATGTAAAAGGTGCCGTGGCCCACCTAAAAACTGCCTGTGGCCCACGGGTTGGGAACCACTGCTTTAGTCAATGACATTTAATGCATTTTAAGTGCAATTCAACATATGTAGGCCTACCACAAACATGTTGACGTGTACCAGAAGTCTGTTTTCGTTTAGATTTGAAAAACATAAAAGACAGTTTTACACAATGACATGCTCCGTAGAAAGTCACGATTTTTGCGTTCAATCGGAATTGCAGTTTCATAGACAACAATTTTCAGCAGTGTTTAATAGCTCCACAGACATTAAGTAGGTTAACAAGTTCTTCTGGTGCTTTTGATTGGACCCTAATGACATGTTGTCTACTGTCAAAACTTACGTCCAGTCGTTTTTAATCACCAATGGAGAAATTGCGTTTGATGAGTGCAAGTGAACAAAATTATTGTCAAAGGTGAGATTGTGTTAACGCGTAACCGGCAGTATTTGAGTAATCTTTCCGATGTAGCCGCGAGTAAAAAGATTTTTTAACTGTATAATCGTGTGTACCACACCTCTTGATCGGATTCCTTTGCTCTTATTAGGCAAAATTCCTAAAAACAAATGCTTCACTGCTTCAGGCCTCGAGTCTCTAGAACAGCTGTGTCCAAACCGCGGGCCACATGCGGCCCAGTTTAGGTTTTCGCAGTAGTAAAAGTATTCCACATGACAACTTGTCCTTATTTTGATAATCGTGAATTTGACATTTGTGTTGCAGGTGGTCCTCTGTGCCACTTCATCATGACTGTTACCATTGCAGTTTGGATTCGAACGCTTTCAGGACTTTAGCTAAATTTAGTTTACTAAGATTAAAGTAAGCCATTCAATGGGCGGCCCTCAATATGTTATCCAGTGTGCGGCCCTGGTTAAGATAGTGACATAATTTTTAGCTCAGTAACCCATTTGGATTGGACATAGCTGCTCCAGAACATATTTTGAAAATACGGCGGCACAAAGCCTTCAGCGTAAACTTCATAGTTTTCTGGACGTTTGGGATGATTTTTACAGCAGAAACGTCTATTGATGTTGAGCCGATTTGCCTTGTTAGATGATCACCTTACCCTAGTTCTAACCTGTTACCAATCCTTGTGCTTCCCACCGTCTGTGCATGTGCGTACGTTTGCGATGGAACGATACGAGCTGTTGCACATTAAAAAATACACGTTGCATTCAGAATGGTTACAGATTTGTGATGCGTTCCGCAAACCGCCTCCGCTTTTCTGGCACTTAGTTTGATCACTCTTGCCAATGATGTTTTCAGTAGATTGTATTTCCTCGACGCCCAAGCTCAGTCACTATCGCGACTTTTGAAATTTGTCGGTCGATATAAAAATAAAACTACAAAACTTTTCTATATAAGTGCATTTCGCTTCCTTTTGATCACTTTGAGGGTTTATTGATTTCTCTGGTGCCATGTTTCATGGCTCACTGAAGAGTGACAGAAGTCAAAGGCAAACAAGGAACTCTACTACGCTGCAAGGATACAAAAAAACATTTGTAGTGTTTTACTGCAGTAAAACGCACTGTTTCGCGCCAATTGCATGCCAACACACAGCTACTTTGTGCTTCGTCAGCTACTTCGCAACACAATTGAAGCCTTGTCTCGAAACAACTTGTTCCCATTTGTTCAGCGTTGTGCACCTTCATCTAATATCCCTATCTCCTTACTTCTAATGTCTGATGTATTTAAATGCCTTTATTTTTGTCCATTATTTCACACTTCAGAATGAAAGACAGTAACAACGTTGTTTTCAGTGTTTGTTCGTTTGCGCGTGCAGTAGCACAATCGGCGTATTGAGCATTTAACTTTGCAATTCCTTGCTAGCTGAGGGGTTCCCAACCTTTCTCTTACCATGTACCGCTTCAGCATTCCGAGAGATGAGCGTGTACGCCTTCAGCATTTTGACAGATGAAAATGTACCCCTAAAATTTCTTATGACAAAATGCACTATCATCATTCATAGATATATTTAACAATAAGCATATAATTAATTTTGAAAATAATATTCACTGACATAATGTACAAATATTTGGAAATAATATACAAATATATTTTTCTCATCTATTGCTAGCCTCAAATATACCCATGGGGTACATGCACCCCAGGTGGGGAACCCCTGTGCTAGCTCATATTATAATTTACATAGACCTGCAGTCTGAGGTGTACAAGCACAAATTAATGATAAACAAACAATTGCTTCCGTCACTGCTCAACATGAACTCAATATCCTTGAAATGAACTGCTAGAGTACATATATACAGTGGCGTAGCCAGCCCATAACTTTGAGGGGTCAAAATGTTTGATTTTAGGCGAATAATTTTGTTTGGGATACCGGTTCTCAAAGCACAAAATGACTATATATCCTAAAAATTGGTGGGGTACGCCTATACATATATATATCCCACCCAAATTTTCATCAGGCCAAATGTGCTTGTGAAGTGATGATGTTGGAGAAATCTTGGGGTGAGTTAACTCTCTGTCTGCTAAGCTAGAAGACCATGCGCAAGTCGGCTCATCCCCACAGTCTAAGGAGAGAAATCACCAACATGGCAGTGATAGCGAAGACTTCTCCACCAATGGCGATCAAAAGCATACCACGACGCTATCACTGCCTTCGCAGCAACTGTTGTTTCCAGTCGTTGACAAAACTACTTTGAGTCCGATCAATCCTCTAAAAACGTTTATTTCGTCCACGAAACAACGCTTTTACAAAAAGCTGTTGATCCGACTGCTTCCAGGGGTTTTTACTCGAGTTGATAACACGACGCATCGAGTGAGCTTCGAACTGCAGGTAGCTGAGAAGCCGAAGCAGCGCGCTCGAATAAAAAACATCACGAAACAGTTTGTCATCAGCAGAACAAAGTTCAAAACTTGGATGTACGTTGACGACATAGAGACCGAATATTAAACCTGAAGTGCCACGAAGCTGGTGAAGACTTGGACTGGAGTGTATTTAAAAAAGCTTTACAGCCTTGCTCGTTATCGTCGCCTTTTACTTGACGAAAGCAATACTGGTTGTATCGAGTTACTGAGGCTGAAAACCCTGAACCGCAGGCTACTTGAGTCTGCAGTTCTCCTACATTTGCATAAAATACCCCCAAGCAGCACAGTCTGACAAGAACGTAATAATTTTGCTATTGCTTGACATGAAACGTTGTCGGAAAGTTTTTTTTTCTCAGACCGAAGCGCCGCAAAGTTACAGGTTAATTACTCGGGACAGTTTCTGGATGCGGTTCAACAAGAGGTCGCCCTTTTTGATCGTTTCCTGGTACTGCCAGTTCTTGCTGTCCGGCCTGTTCGTTTCGACCACTCCGCCGACCTTGTCGATCTTGCAATGCAGCCGTCCGACTGCGATGAATCTCGACAACTCCCTGAGAACAAAAGGATCTTTTAACCAGGAACACTAGAGTTTGACAGTTGCCCCAGCGCCGTATGTGAGATTGTATGTTTTCGTCTATTTGACCACAAACTGCCAGAAATGCATCGGAAGAAGTGAGCAAATGTGAAGCACTGCAGACCAGCTTCAAATCTTACTTGAAGTGCGTTGCCGACTTACACAGTGACCTCAAAACTCGCCATCTCGGTCGAAACAAAACTTGTCCCAATTTGACATTAGCACTGATCAAAAGGGTTCACCATTTCTTTCATAGATATCTAAAAAGAACCTATACACGAAAAGTTTCGGAGTTTTTCTATCAATTTCTTAGTTACTTTCTCAATGGAAACGCTCATGTCAAAGTTTCATCCAATGATTTTTAAAAAATGCCCCCAGCACCATGCGTTATGGCTTCACTCTTGTGGGTTTGCAGTGAATGCTTATAAGCAGGGGTGTAGTGCGGCGGGAACGGTGCTCCCACACTTCTTTCAGAGGAAGCTGACTTGAAGATGTGTTTTTCACTCAGATTTCCTGTGTGCGGATCCAGGCGTCGCATAAATGAATAAATGACAAGCTATCTCTTGCGTAACACTCAAGTATAAATGGCTAGTTTTTTGGTGCGTTCCCACACTTGTTTCTTCAGCAACACACCCCTGCTTACACGCGATGAGGGCAGCGGTGTAGTCACAAGGTGAAAGACCCATGTACAACTCATGCGTTGGTGTAGTTTTGTTTCAACTCACCACGGGCTGATCTGCAACGTTTGCTCGAGGTGTGTGACCCGATATTCGCATTTGGCAAGCAGAAAGTTTTCTCCAGAACTTTTTAAAACCCCGATTAAATCGTCAAAAACGTGGAAGTCAGCATGTGGCAAATATAGATCCAAAAAATTCAGTAACGCACGTACATGAATCATCATCAAGAAATGTTTCGAAAGTTATGCCTAAGATAAAAGCACGTTCCCTGAACAACATCTACCGTTCGCCTTAATCGCCATTTTTCCATTTGCCGGTCCACCACTGACGATGGTGATGACGTTAAGGTGCAAGCAAACAATGCATTTAACAATTCGCGTGAGTGAAACATGTTTAGCCCAGGGATCCATTTGCCTGGCTGCGAAAAAAATGGCGAGATTTCCTATCCCGAAGTTCTACATATCCCTGGTTTAGATAAGGGTATTTTGGGTGGCATTTTACAGGCGAGCTTGCCAACTTTAAACGCATTCGTCTACTTGCGATAACGAACTGCTCAACACAAATAGCAGATTTTATGCGCGTGGAAGTAGCCCGTCTCACCTGTCTATGAAGTCGACCGTGACTCCGAAAGCGCGAGCCATGTATTCCAGCGTTAAGCTCCGGTACGACTCGAGAAGCTGCGTGTAGGCTAAAATTCTCATTTCACGGACGTAGAAGCGATAGTGTGGATGGAAGTATCGGTCTTCTTTCAAAATCGTTTCTACATCAGCTGTTGAATGAAAGAAGTTAAAGATGGCGGTTGAACTTCAAAAAGTAATAACAAATTGCACAAATCTTTAGACACGCCCAGCAATTGTCAAATTGCCTCCCGAAACGAGTTACACCCTCGAGCTCGTAGTGGGGCCATGCGCATTGCGCAACCAGCTGGTATTTACGGG
>JGI24021J15306_10003668_pt1 | contig 17444 bp, 10 predicted proteins | sample Ectturendosymbi1_FD_15306 | JGI IMG/M metagenome (IMG submission 15306)
TAGCAGTCTGAAGCACAGCATTATATTCGCACCAGAGATGTGAAATGCTGGAGATTAAGCTGAATTGATGTGCTTCGCGTTGTTGCTCAATGTTTTGTTTTGTTTTTATTTTCTGCAAACCCTGCACATTCAAAAACACGGTGAAATTTGTTTCGTAGCAATGAAACCAAACAACTTGGGAACAATATCACAAAACGTCTTGATACATCTAGAAGCTATGCCATAAGCTGTAGTACAGTATGAACGCAATCGAAAGTTTGTATTTAGAGGAATCAATGCCTAGAAATTGTTGTGATGTTTGCAAAGCAATAAGAATGATCAACTCATTGAATAAATTGCATTTCCTGCAGTGTACGTTGAAACAGTCGTTCAACGTAGGTTGATGAAACATGAATTAGTTTGTAGCATGTCACAGTTATTTTTTCAAGGATATCGTCGTTTTCCAATCAAACACGCGTGCAAGGTTGCTCAACCACGGCAGGATTCTCCATATTTCCTTCAGATGCTTGGTTCATGTTCGATGCATAATTCGCTGGTTGGTTGACAGTGGTCTTGAGCTGAAACACCAAAAATGCGATTGTATTAAAGTAGTTGTTTTCAGATCAACCTAATTTAATGGTAATTTGGCCAGAATTTTTTTAAATTGATGTTGGAAAATTTTTGCGTACAGGCTATATCTTATGACATTATGCTAGAACTTAGTTTTATGATGAAATCAACACTTTTGCTGTATGTGTAACTATTCTACATCATCATCATGAAAGTCCATTGTCTGAACCAGACATAAGGGCTAATGCGCAGGCACTTTTACAACTTTTTCTATCATAGGAAAGCTTCACGATAGGTGGAGGGTTTTAATTCATCCAGTCCTTGAGCTGGTCCAAGTATATTTTTCTTGGACACCCTCGTGCGTTCTTGCCACAAAATTTCCCCAAAATAACCAGATGTTCTGGTTGTTGTGGCCTGATAATGTGTCCAAAAATGGAATTGCCGCTTTTTGTTTTCAAAGAAGTATTCTTGTGCGAACGTTCACAGATCGGTTTTCATTTCTGAAAATATTATCAACTGTCTTGAAGGCTTGTTACGCTATTGCAGTATGTGTTCGAACATCTCTATGACACCTTACGTCGCTGGCGATCCATGGTACCAAATATTTGAACTGCTCAACTTGTTTCGAGGTAATCCCATTAATGTTTTCAGTTTGCACATTGGAAATGCTTTGTGATTTCTTCATGACCACGCACTCTGTTTTTTGTGTTTATTTCCATTTCGTAATTTTTACTATGGAAGACCACCTGATCTATTAGTTCTTCGAGCTTGTTTTTCGATGTTGCGAGCAAAACAGTTACGTCTGCATAACGAATATTATTAATGCTGGTGCCACCGATTGTTATTCCATCAAGGTATTCAGCATTGCGAAACACTCTTACACTGTACAAGTTATATAGATCTGGTGAAAGAACACACTTTGTCGAACTCCCGTCTGAATTTTTGCCCATTTTGTGATTTAATTTCCAGCTCGAGCAGGAGCAGTTTATTCATGATAAAATTTTTGATTATTCTCACGTCTTTGTCATCTGCATTTGTTAAGTCCTAAAGTTCCATTAATGTTGAGTGGTCCACGCGGTCAAATACCGTCTTATAATCAATGAAGCACAAGAAGAGGGCTTGGTGCACTTGTACAGCTCTCTTAGCTCTCATTCTCAACAAAAACGTTGCATTTCCAGTTCCTTTGTTTTCCACGAATCCATACTGGTGTTCCAAAACTGCCGCATGTACTTTGGATCTCATTCTGAACATTATGATTTTGAATAGGATTTTAATGATATGACTCATTAAACTTATGATTCTGACATTGCCGCATTCAACTCCCGATGCTTTCAGGAGTGCCACAGATATTGATTTTGACATTTCTCGAGGAATATCCCTGTGTTGTAAGTTTCATTCAATATTTCATACAAGACATCGATTCCAACTTCATCGAGAGCTTTTAATTCATTCGGTAGAATTTGGATCAAGCCCGACTGCTTTACCGTTCTTCATACTCAAAACTGCATTTCTGAGTTCGCTTTTCAATATTGTAGGTCGTGTCAAAAGTTCTTCAAAGTTGAAAGGTTGGGAGCCCCGAATAGGTTTCCCATAAAATTCTGTAATGTATTCCTTCCACCTCACTTTTATGTCTTCCCCTCAAAAAGGATCACCATTTTTAGCTTACAAACACCCTGGTGCCATATTGCAGGTTTTCTTGTTGCTGATTTCTTTTATTTTCATATGTACTACCTTTGAATTTATGTTGATTAGTTGTTCAATTTCAGCGTACTTCCTATTCAGAAATTCTTCATGCGCTTGAGTACACTTTAGTTTGATAAGTTTTTCTAATTCACGATGTCTAGTCTCATTGCCTTTGTTTTTTATCTTTCTCCGAATAAGTCACGAATTCCTTCTGTTATCCAACTGTGGTGTTGTTGCCTCTCCACCTTTGGGACATGGTTTTCAGTTGCATTTCTTAAAATGTATGCGAAATTTTGATACTTTTCTGTGATGAAGGTGGGGTTTGCCCACTGAGTATTTTCGGTTTTCTGTCGAACCTCTTTTCCCAATTTCGCAACAGGCACAAACATCCATGGAAATACATCTCGGACTTACTATAGGGAGAAACCATTTGATTTGATGCAGTGCAAATGGCTGTCTCGCACTGATAGTTAAATAATCCCATTGCAGTTGAAAACTTCGTATATTTTGCAAAAACATGATAGGTCTACTTGAGCTTTTGATGATTCATAATATTCGGCGATGTACCTGAACTTGTTCCTGGCGTGAAACATTTTTGGAGTGTTGAGTGCTCCTCAGCAGGCTTAGTTTTATTTGTCTCAAGTCAGCAAGCTGCAATAAACAGAGTTTGATTACAACAGCCCAAAAACAAGTAAGCTATCTTTCTACTGTCTACATCCGGGGTTCCCAAACTGGGGTACATGTACCCCTAGGGGTACATTTGCCTATCTGCAGGGCTACATTTAAGGCTAGCAATAGAAAAAAGAAAGTACGTTTCTATATCATTCATTTCGAATTATTTATACATATAGTAGTGAATTTTATTTTCAAACTTCATTGTATGCTTGTTCGTTAATATAGTTTCGTTATTTTCTTCAGCCTTTTTGTCATAGGAAATTTTAGGGGTATACGATCATCTCGTGAAATGCTGAAGGGGTACATGGACTGAGTAAGTTTGGGAAACCCTGGTCTACATAATAAACCCCAAGATAAATTCTACATAGTTCAAAAAGTAGCAAACAATACTAATAAAAGCCTCAATTTACTCGCAGCATTCATTTCAACAGCCGTGTAAAAATCTTTCAAAGCTTAGTGTTGCTTGGTTAGCGTTCTATTCTAAAGTTTCAAGAGTGCCTTCAATTTCTTCCTATACTGCAATAGGGTGGTTTTGAGTAGCTCAAATTTTTAAAGATGATGGATATTTCTGAAAGTCATTTAATTATGAAAGTAAGCCGCGTTTCAAAAAAATTTCTCCATCGTTTTTTGTAACATTCTTCTGTTTGGGTACCCCAAAAGATAACCTGACTTATCCTTGCAAATTTTACGCTCTTGTTTAAGACGTTTTCTATACCCCTCCATTTGGGTAAATAGTCTTACAGTTATGCTATTCACTTTATACTATGCCAATAAATGCGTTTTATACTTTGTTTGTCTATAGAAAAATACCAATGAGAGCCAAGGAGCTATGGCCTGAAATTATCATGGCTTATTCCCACAACTACTAGCAGTCTGTGAGAAAAAAGCAAATGACAAAAATTAATAACAATCAAGCGAAAGATCTATTCAACATTCAAAACACGGAAATGCCCATCAATAATGATACACACAAAAAACAAAACTACAGAATGCTAGAATTGATAATATCCATCTAGAGTGCGGGTATTGAACGTAAACAAACATGGTCTTCTTAAACAGGGCACAGAGGTCACATTACAGGTAGAAAATTGATATACGAATGGTAAAATTTTAGATGAGTTTTGGAAATCCAAGGAGCTAATCGCTGAACACGAGAAGACACGTGCACCCCAAGATCTTTTTGCATGTGTTATGGTATTTTTGAGCCATAACATGAATGATATTTAATGTGTTGTTAATTGGGAAATTGCAAACCGAACGTAAATCGAATGTATTAAAATCGTATGCGTAAATAATTATTAACCGTGATGAAGTGTACGCACTAATTACATGCTAAATTACAGAAGAACTGGAAGACAGAGCGAGGCCATTACATGTAAGAAACTGGCGAAGTCTAAAGGTACTTCCCCGACGGAAAGCACCCTGCAACAACAGGAAACGAGACAACACAGCGCGGCGATGCGAAGCGAAGTGTTCAAGGGCGAAAGTTGAAACACGCAACGCCTCGATCAGAAAGGAGAAACCTCCTGCAGAAGGAATAATCGATAAACGATCTAAAGTAACGTTCTGAAGGATGGGCATGTAATGACAAAACTGTCCACGACAACGACGAGTAAAGGAGATCATTAAAGTGAAGGTTCGATTACGTCGACAAAGCATTACAAGCAGCGAAATACTCCAGTTGCAAAGTCGTACGCAGGGAAGTTAAGAAGATGGTGCAACGAGGACAAACAGCTCCATTAATGACGAAACTGTTGATATCTTGTGCATCGGAAGTTAATAATAATATTCATGCACAACGCTAAGCCCAAAACATGGCAAAACAAAGCTATGTTAAACTACATTTGATTGTGTATGTGTATATTGCATTGCATTGGATGGGAATATTGCAACGTGTGTCAAATGGTGTAATGAGGATTAGCAATGATAGTTTTAACTGAAGTTATGTCAGTATCGGCAATGCGATACTACCATGCATAAAGTGTAATGATATTATTGCAAGCTGTGGTAACGCCATGTATTATGTGTATATTACCGCAATGTGTTCGTGTGAAAGTCAAACATTTAAACTACACAAGATGTAATTAGATAGCTAAAGTATAGAATTACCCAAGCATGACTTTTAAAACAGCATACCTTAACGCTTGCACTATTTACCAAGACAGTCATGGGAAACATTACCAAGTGAATTACCTAATGCAAAAATGGTTGCAAAAGCCATATGCAGCAATGCAGAAGCCAATGTCTTGCAGGTCGAATTACGACATTTTAGTGGCAAGTATGATTGACAGCTTAAGGCAATAACATTACGAATCATTTGATTGACAAGCAACCAAGTTTGATTGACAGGCATATTACAAATGTTTGCGATTACGAAATGATAGCAAACAGGAAGACTACCTATGTCAAAGATGACCCGAAATATGTCAAGAGTGACCTGAAAAACATATTGTTCAAGGAAACTGTCTGATAAAAAGCCTGAAAATAACCTTACAGAAACCAATTGAGTCAGGTTATTACCAAATAAAGTAGAAATTACAAAGGCAGACATCTGCATATGACAAGAAAGTCACGAGGGAGTCTGGGAAGTAAAGTCACAAGGTGTGAAATATTAAAAACAAACAGTAATTACAAAGCGCCACGATCCTAGGTCAATAACGCAAAACTCAATTACAGATGTTAGGTGACAGAAAAACAAGTCTGATTGTAAAGCGCATGCGCAGAACCTACGAGGTCTGAGCTGTTCAAGGGAAAAGAGAGCGAATCATTGAATAGTGGAATTCGGTCAGAGAGCAGCGATTATGTTAGCTCTTAATATTACAGTCAAATTCTGAGACATGGATTCTGTAAAATTATGAGTCCAGTTTCTGTGCAAAAGATAAGTAGGTTGTAAAGATAGGAAAATTGGAACAAATAATGTTTGACTTTCTAAAGTGTCTTCAATTGGAATAAAGCGCAATTGTTGTATATATTAGCCGTTGGTCAATTAGAGAACAATGCTTTATGTGTTAAAACCATCATACGACTCCAGGAACTGCGTTAAAGTAGTTTCTGTTAGTCACTGTGCTAGTGTTAAGTACGAAAAGGAGGCAGAGAGAGTTAGAAACATATGGCAGGCTAGTTGAGGGGATGGCTTCGATTGGATGAAAAAGGACTCACCACTGGCAAGTTAGTAGAAACGGTGTGATTAAATAAATCATAACAAAACTAATCTAAGTTCAACACTAACTAAAACGGGCATTAGCAAGGTGTTGTAACACATGCTTGGAGCTGACGTGAAGGGTAAAGCGAAGAACTACTACTCGAGCAGTATAAAATATATGATGATCGACCTGGTCGGCACCATACTGACACATCTATCTGTGGTGGCCATCGATTTTGACTTTAATGCTTCCCCAACTTTTTTTGAGTTCACCTGGGTGTCTAAGTTTAATTATGAAAAATTCTGTTAAATGTGGGTTTTTTAAAGATAAAATTTGGCAATTAACTACAGTAACTTCTACAATATAATAAACATATCTTCCGGTCAAAACTGTGTTCGCATACGTTCATGAGAAAAAAAAGTACTTATATTGGTGAAATAAAACTTTATCAGTCAGTTTCACACTCTCCCACCAGTATCGATATCAAAACAGCCATGCAGTTGCGCACGGTTTAGGAAAAACCACAAGATCTCACACAAGATCCAAGTTCATTTGCAAATGTGACCCTACATGTCCCCATCATGTGCCTAACCATCAACTGGAGGCTATTTAAAAATGTGCCCTTCTCCAATAAATCTATCCCTGATTTCTGGGATTATCTGCGTAACATGATAGAAGGCTTAGATGATTCGGAGGTTTGAATACTTTCTGGTTTCATAAACAGATTTATGGTTTTGCCACACTCTTCTGCATCAGCACAAAGTATATATTCACTTTTACTCATTTTGAAACAAAAACAAACTCGCTAAAATAGAGACGGCTATGGAACGCTTGTTGGCAAAATAAACACTGACAAGAAGCCAGCGAAAAGGCTACACATGGACAACTAAGTCTGAATTAGTAAGAGATGTGGTTGATGGAGTATTTTACCAGCCCTATACAAAACGTCTTGAACAATGAAAAAGTGATCTAAAGGTTGTTCACGCTACAGACAAAAATTGGAAGAGTAACTGTAAGTAAATCATTATTTTTATCACCGTTTCACCTCATGTTTCTGCATTCATATGTCTTTTTGCAACATAACATTTCTGAGATTTTTTTGTAGATAAATGTTTTTTTTCATGTACACACTGGGATTACTAAAAATTATTCAAATAGGAGGCCTGGATAGCAGGCAAGACAAACCCTCATGCATTTTTTGTAGTTTGATAAGAGGATAGCAAGGTTCAAGGCTCGTTATTAATTTACTTCAATTGTTGCTATGGAAACAAGTAACGCTAGTATTTTTTTTATTTCGTAACGGACCATGCCAAAGCCTAAGATCAGAAAAAGTACTTGCAAGAAGAGTATTCAATGAAGAGTGTGAATTGCAGTTTTATGTAGTTGCTGTAAACCAGTGATCAGCAAGCTACTGTTATGTTGGCCCAAACCGCCCTTTCACTCGCAATGAAAGGCCCATGCACATTTATAAAGGTCCAATTTCAAACTGATGCTGTATTCAGTTACCTACATAAAACACTATGCTAATGTCATAAACCGTATAATGCCAAAAGCAATGGTTTGATGACGTCAACCAAGCAATGTCCCTAGCTGTTATAGTAACCTATGTTTTAGCCCACGCAACCGGCGCAGGAATGTAAGCTCTTACAAACCACCCGGGCCACAACAGAATATGTTGCGCGGCGCAATAGGCCCACAGTTTGCCGACGACTACTGCAAAGGATGGAATAATGTGCTTACTTTGAAACTCCATCATCGCCACTGTGAAAAAATACAATGCTTATCATCATTACACAACACACAAAAATCATAAATATGCTGCACTGGAAGGAGAGGTTCAAAGAAAAAAGACGTTTCAAAATTAGCGGCAGGTATTTCAGACAGTTTCAAGGCATGTGGCCAAAATCCACAGAACCCTTATTTTCCGAAAAGTATTGCAAATTAACCTGAATTTTGACGTTTTCCCAACTTGGCTCCACATCAAACTTCCTACTTTTAGGTAATTTAACAAACGGGTGACCTTTATGGTCTTCATTTGGTTTTCACTGAAATTATTTGGAGAATATGTAAAATGTATGGAACTTGGCCCCAGTTTATCAAAAATTCTGGATACGCCAGTGCATCAAATGTTATAAAGAAGAAGAAGAAGGATATTTTGTAATATTCTTTGTGCACACTTTTTAAGTTGCAGCCTAACCAATATTCAGTTAACTGAAATGCAGCCTTTGAGGCCTTTGACTAGAAAAAATTTTCCCAATTCGGAGCAAAATAAAAGAATTTAATGTACTCTGCGAAATGCGTGGGCAGTGAATTCGAAAGCTTGGTACCTGGTCCTTACTAAAAATATCGATCGAGGATAGACTGCGTTTTGTATGGGTGTGGATATGCATTGAGATGAAAACATAAACAATAACTGTAAAGAATTTCAGTGTTCACTATAACAGAAGTGGCTAACAAGAGTGATTTTAACATTTTATTCTTCCGCGTTGATTTTCGGTATTTTGATACCGATATCCTTCACGCTCCGGCATTCCGTTGCTTTGCCTAAGAACGAACTAATAAACAATTAAATATTTATTTTAATAAATACTAAATAATCTTTATATGAAATCAGCACTGAATTTTTAAAAACCTGTGACTTTGCTCCAAAAGTTCAGTTCCAAGATTTCGCCCTAAACTTTCTCCCCGAAAATAGAAGTACTAGTTACGTTTGGTACTGCAACAACATATGTGACAATTCACAAATTTTTTAACTTTATTACTTTTTTACGCGAATGACTGAAAAGAAAAAATAATTTTGCTTGAGATAATGTTACTGGTGCAAACATTATATTTAGCGATTCGTTGGTGAAGACTTGAGAAATCCGCCAGTTTGCAATCACCAAAACGAGTTGAAGCAACCTTCATCAACGAAGTTTCACGGGAATAAACTTCCGCCTTGAATTTTTGTAAATGAAGAAATGCATGAAGGCGACTCACGCTCAGTGGATTTGTTACTGATATTTGGCGCACAGTAATTTGGAATGCAGACCCCTTGACTTTTTACACGGATTAGTATTAGTCTTGAAAGTAAAAATTGATGCTTATACAATATTGGGAAAAAAGAGAAAATTTGGGCAAAAAAATTTTGCATCTCAAAAATAAGCACTCCCGTACACCTGTGCCTTTCGTATCCAAGCAGATAATTTTTGCTCTGCAACAGGTAGTTTTTTATGACCAAGAAAAGAACATTTTCCAACGCTCCGTAATGACAGTAAGGTTAACCGAAACTTACGCTTTTCAAATTCATCAAATTTTGTAAATAGTTGCTTTATCCTTCCCCGAAAATGTGGCCATTTGCGATCAATATGAACTACATGCACATGAAACATCCAAGTCTCGAGACAAAGCGCTCTGGACCGAGACCTGATAGGACTGAGACAAAGACCTGAGATTGAGACTTATAAAAACTCGTCTCGATACATGCCTCGAGTCTAAATCCACATCTCTAAACTTCAAGCCGCCGACACTCTTGAGCTTTCTTTGGTTCTCCACAAAACTTCACAAACCAGTTTATTGCTAGCTTTTAATCATAAAGAAAACTTTCTCCTTATTTTGTTATTTTTGGGCAACGTCGAATCAACGCTGCTTTTCATTCAACATATGCACGTTCAACCTTTTGATGTTCCAAGTGCAAAACACACCTGTTTCTTGACGTCTTCTTGTACCAACATGTAAAGCAAAGGATTCCAGCAGCTGTGGCTCCAGGCAAGGCAAGTGGTCACTAAGTGAACATAGTGATGAATGACTTCTTGTTGCAACGACACCTCTGCAAACAATAAAACAGCAAAGGACACACTTTGACAGCCAGAAATGCATTACTTTGTTTGAATTTACATTTATATTTTAATTTTCCTCAAAAATCTATTGAAATTATCGGTGATATTACCCCACTCACTAGAATTACTTCCGTACCGATAATTTAAGTTGTTTTGAATCCTTCTTGTTAATTTCATGTTTGTTCATTGTTTCCATCCTTTTCAAGTTGATAATACACTTAAAATTTCATGCAATACACTGACTGCAGATAAACCATCTTTTATTTTTGCTCTACCACATAAGTTTGCATTTGCAAAATGAGAAGAAGTTTTCGTTGGGCACTGCTTATTGCATTGATTCACAATATCAAAGAAGCAAGTTTTTAGAATAATTTTGAAAGATACGCGACTCATGCTCTCTATTTGAATAAGAGGTGATGATGTCTACTTCGTAGGCGAAATATATACTCTGTAAGATATTAGTGTCTGATTCTTTGCTGAGAAAGGATTTCTTTCCATGGACAGAGTTTTGAAAGATCTATGCAATTCACACAAGTCCAACCAGGGGCGCAACCAGCTTTTCATTTCGGGGGGGAAATATTCATGAAATTTCATTTGATAAAGTCATTGTGTTTATTCAACCGTGGTAAAATTTTTGCCCGCAGACACGAAGCCCATAGTTCAATCACACACATTCTGCACAACGCTGGTTAATAAAAAGCAGCGTTGGAGGCTGAATCACCAGTGTCAAGCGACATTTCTGACTTCACGCCATATGCGCATGCACATGTCAACATTCTACATATAAAATACGCTGAGAAAACTGATGATTAGGGCATAGGGCTTGGTGTTTAGGTAAGTGTGCCAGGTTAGGGTTTATGTTACAGTTAGAAAAAGAAATATGGTTGAAGTCTAAGATTAAGTTCAATATTTTTCACGGGTTTCACTTATTCCGTAGTGTAGCTTGTTGTGGGTATCTGACGTCTAACCAAAAAGTTTTATTTTACACAACACACATCAAAAAGTAGTCGCCAAACTGTATTCCTTTACTCTGAAAAACAAAATACCTGACAAAAAATAATAGGTCAGCAATTTCGCAAAGGTCAGAAATTTCGCTTAACACCAGGCTACAGACACTCACTCAACAGAAGGTTTTGAAACGGCGTTGGAGGCCGAAACCTCAGGTTTACAGACGCATTCTTAACACTATTTGTTCACTTGGTACAACACCCCTACAGAGTGGGACTCTTATTCCTAAACTGGTCAAGCCCAGCTAAAGTACGAATGCGTTGTGACATGCACACCCTCAAACGAACAAACACTGCAATGCTCGAGCACTCAGTCACAAAGTAAAATGCGATTGTAGTGTTCAAAGAATGAGGACGAATATAAACAATCTGACTGCGTCAAAGCAGGCAACCATACGTTATTAGACCTTCTGCATCTTTCGAGAAACAAGTAGGCCTACATATTTTTTCTTAATAATGCCTCAAATGTGGGAATGTCACCGGTGCATTGAACTTGATGAGTTATGACTATTAACACTCGCTCTCCAGGGCAGGTTGTACAGGCTCTGCATGCAAAATTATAGGTCACACGCAGTGTTTTTTTAAGCCGTTTTTGGGTGTCAAAATGACACCCTAAAATTTTGCAATGACACCCTAAATTCTGAAAGTCAAAAAGATATGGTTTTGGTTTGTACTGAAGCAAAACGATTTGAGGAAAGTATGTTTTCCCGTATGTGGTTATTGCCGCATGGGATGCAATAATAGGCCGACACAATTCTCCAGCGCAGAAGCTGGAAGCGGAAATTATAAGAATGGTATCTGCGCATTGTCATGCGCACCACCTCGCGACGGCTGTTGCTGTGCTGCCGCAGATTTGTACAGCGTACGAAAATGTGAAAGCACTTTAATGCATTATGCAAGTGTTTTAGTTACTGTTTCACCGTTGCGATCGGCTTGCCTGGCGATGCATCACACTATAATAAAGACACAAGGTCGGCAGTTGCTGCGCGCATTCAAAACAAGGTAGTTGTCGAGTGAGGCAACTGTGAGAGCTAGGAATGAGATTTTGGCTATTAGGGCCGCATTGAAACCGCTGTGAGAAACTAAAAAATGATGTTTTACTGCGACTTGTGAAAACTAAAAATTTCATATGGTGCTTTCCTTTTGCCAACGTTGCCACCTCACCTGACAGAACTGAGCAAAGTTTTTCCCTGGAAAAGTGTACGCCAATTGCCTTGTGAAAACTTGCCGCGAAATAAAAAAATAATGGAACCAAAGCTGGATGATACCAAGTGCGGCTTTCGTCGCGGCCGTAGCACAACAGAACAAAATTCTGCTCTCCAACAAATTTTCGAGAAATCTTGGGAACATGCCAAAGACGCGTACGCATGTTTTGTCGACCTCGTGAAAGTATATGACCGGGTTAGCCGAGTGGACTAGGGTGTCACCGTTGGGAACTGCAGAATCTGCCCATTGCTTTTTGCGAAAAATTTGGTAGGCTACTGCTAGCAACTTCTCAACAGGGCCTTCAAAATGCACATTTCAGCTGCGAACATCCAATCAGGAACGAAAATCAGCCCCTACAGGACCGACGTATTATGTTTCTCAAGACTCCCAAAGCAGTGTATGCTGCAAGTGAGCGGCTATACACTGCAGCAGGTGAAGTGTACCTCAGTACCTTGCGGTGGTATTCGTGAGTTACGGAAATCGGAACAAAGAGATTGATAATATCGGATTCCGAAAGCAAACGCAGTTCTGCGTGAGCTTTATTGCTTCGTGATGAAAACGGGAGCTTTCAAAGATCGCAAAGCTTTCAGTTTTTGAATCGGTCATTGTTTCGACCATCATCTGTGGTCATGAACCTCCAGGCCCGTAACCAGCTTGGGACACCACGGGGTGCGAAGAGTCTCTGAGACGGGTCCAACCTTTACTATGTCCAACACATTTTTTTAGGGGCGGCGAACACATTTTTAAGGGCGGCGAACACTTCACCCCCACTGCAACCCTAGTGTGAACCTCGAGTAACGACTAAAAAATTACTTTCTCAAGAACAAGCGGCAGAGATGGGATTTTTGCGAAGAGTTCAGGGTGTGGAACTTCTTGACAAAGTGCACAGGTTTGAAATGCGTCAACCACGGAAAGTCCACAACACTTCTCCGTATCGAAAAATCCCAGCTNCGTTGGTTCGGCCATGTATCGCCCAGGGAAGATTGGCGAGGCAAGTCCTGATGGCTACACCCGCGGGAAAGCAGGCGAGAGGTCCAAAGACCAGGTGGCGTGACTACATCTCTGACCTTGCTTGGTCCCGTCTTGGTGTGGACCGAAGGGATCTTTCTGAGATTGTTGATGATCGTGAAGTATTTCGGGTCGACCTAGGGATGCTGCCGCCGCGACCCTCCTCAAAGGGAAAAGAGCACGAAAATGAATGAATGAGTATGGACACTGAAACTTTCTATTTATGAAATTGTCTTTAGTTTTTTGCCAAAAGTGAATGTGTGTTGGAACAATTAGGCTTATTTTAAGAGAAACTTGAATTTTTATGAAAATCAGTTGAAAATATCAGACATAGAAGGGAAAATCGTATTGACACCCTAAAGCGCTACCACGACACCCTCCGAAAAAACTTTAAAAAAACACTGGTCACACGCAATCTTTGCATGCATGACTTTCTGAAATTCCACCATATTTGTTATGCATACATGGGCGTACAAAAGGAACGAAAATGTACAATTTTAATTGCATTTGAACATAGGGAAAAAGAGCTTCGCTGCTTGTTTGCTGCACAATATTGATATCGCAGTTGTCTCTGAATGTCTTTGTCATCTGAGAGCTCAGTATTTAGTACAGCTCCCAGAGATTTTTTGTGGTTAACAGATTTTAGATTTTTACCACCCGTTTGTCAGTAATGGTGTGACTGTGCTTTTTGTGCTCTTAGCCGCAGTTGAAAATATTTCCATGCGATTCTGCATAAGGCTGACACACAGATAAAAGTTCTCTTTGTAACATTTCCGAAAATGAGAACTTTTCAGTTTTAATCAAGATGCAGACCGAACGATCAGGACGGAGTAAAAATTAGTATCCTAATACAAGCACCTGGTTCCGTACTCAACTAGTGTAGTCATGGCTTTAGTGTGACAGATGTATAGGCTGCTACAGTAGTAAACCTGCCCAATTCTCGTCTTGTTTCGCAAATTGGTTCTAGCTCTATTCTTCTGGCATATTTTTGAATTTCTATCACAAACGAAGATCCCAAACTTAGGGAGAGCCTATGTCAAAGGTGAGGGGATTTTTGAACGCTACCAATTCTGACAAAACGGGTCAGGTGTCTTTGGCGCATAACGGATCAGGTGTGTTTGGGGCAAAATAGCTTTTTATGGCATCAATGAATGGTGTGAAATGTTTTAGAAGAACGTTTAGGGCTATGAGCTTTCAGGACTTGCACTGGTTGCAAAAGTTATGGTCTGCTAAAGCGTCATTTGGAGCCAAAGTGGTCTAGTAGGTTGGTGCGTTCAACACTTGACTAGCACTCATATGACACTTTGCTAAACCTTTTTCCCAAGCCGTGGTACTGGGATCAACCAAGAAAAACACTAAAATGTGGAACAGTCCTCATGCTAAATTTGGGTGAAAACTGTCAGGTTTGGAACCGAAAATGCAGCTAAACAACATTTAAAAAATGTACTACATAAATAATGGTGATTCGCTTTGCTCCTAATAAAAATAATCAGGTCGTAGAAGAACAAGCGGTTTGATGTGGCACTAAGTGTTATTTCAAGATTTCTCTAATCAGTTTGAAAGTTTAAGCAATTTGCACGGTTCAACAGTACCCTAATGTTATAAAGTTTCATGAGGGCATATTGAGGCCTGTCTAAGAAAAAATAGTACACGAACATATAGATAAAAAATGCCTTAGAAATACGAACATTTTAAACTATCTCTCAAGTTGACACTTCCAACATATTTGTGGTTGAATGCCAGTCATTTAAGAAATTTTCGATCAGATAACCTGTCTCAAGATAAATCTTGTAAGGAGATAATTTACCAGTAGGACAAAGAAAAATTCCAAGAAGGCTTCTCAAAAATTGTTGGATCTTTATTCTTTGAAAGTTTCTGCAACTGTCAAAATTGCTATGCAATAGTAGGAAATTTTCGGGAGGGGCAAATGCCCCAAATGCCCCCCCCTGGTTGCGGGCCTGAGTCCAACACTTGACAAATTTTGCGATTTTGTTCTCAAATTGGATTCATTTGTTATCATGAGGTAGCATATGAGCACAAATGGACAGACAAATGTCAAACGGCCTAAGTAACACACACACAATTTTATCTACAGATTTTCAAAACAAAACTCAACCACATTCCGAAGCAAAAGAAACACAAAACTATGTTGAGTTGTGAGATCATGATTTGCAATTAAGAAATTAGAAACTTGCGTTTTAGTAACCTTCCACAATTCTATCTTGTGATTGATTGCGGCAGTCTTGATTTAGGCTCCAGCAATAGTTTGCCTTCATTTGCATGTCCCACCGTCCTTGTTAACGATCACCATAATTTGGATTTCCTGGTGGATCCTGGTGGAAATGTTCACCCTGAAAACGTTGTCTTGAGGTTTGTCTAAATGAGATTTCTAATAATGCAGCTTGATGCTCATATTACATCCCGATGTGTAGTAACTTGCCAACAACTCTTTGACTAAATCTCAGCCGTTAGCTGATTTATTCCTTCTTAAAAACTGCGTACAACAGATGTAAGAGCATTCCAAGCTCTTGCTTCTACTAGCGTCATAGCGCTGACGAAGTTTGAATCCTTTAGCAGTTTTCGTATCTGTGGTCCAACAAATATGCTTGATTTTATATTTTCCTCACTTAGAGCTGGGGAAGTGTTGCCAACATAAATGAAACAACTCCATCATGGTCAAGAAGCCTTCATATATTGCTTTATTATTAAGGTTAACTTTATGTGAAGAGGTCGAAGATGGAAATACTTGGCATCTACTAAAGGCTTGTTTATCATGTTCTTATCTCCAACAGTTAGACTGTCTCTTACCAAAGTTGTTTCTTTTCTGTCCAAGGAGAAAGTTTGCTGTCTTTAACTACGTACATATATAACCCAGTCTTCAGATTTCAGCATTTGCAAGAACATCTTGACGGTATCATACTCTTGTTTAAGCTTCACTGAATGCCCAATTGGGTACCGATCCATATTTACTGCCATTATGTAACAACAGGCATTTGAGACTTCCTTTCGAACTATCAATGAAGAGCATCCATTCTTCAACTTTATTTCGTGTCAGACCCATTGCTTCTAAGAGGTACTTTATATCATGACAGTAGACCCCACTATCACTGGAAGTAAAAAACTGAAGAAAACCTTGCTCTCTGTTTCCATAAGGTGTGGTATTGGTTCTGGGATGAAGCAGGAAGCAGCTGTTTTTCTTGTAATCTGGATGCCAACAACTCAATGATATTTGTGTAGATTCAAATCAAGGTTTAAGTCACTTCCTTCAGCCTGGTCAAATAAGTAAGGAACAATAAAAAACAAATGTGACAAAAACTCTCATAAGACATATCACCATCTGAATCATCTGATGAAGTAGCAGAATTTCTGAGTATATCATCTTCTTCAAGATTTGAAAGGCAGGTGAACGCAGGCTTACGTGCATCCACTGAATGAGGAACTGGTGTTAAACCTGGCTTGAGGTATGGATACTCGAGTAGATATCTATTGTTATAACAAAAACCACGGCCAAGGAAAACGATACAAACGACATATTGCAAACGTTTCGATGACTCCTGTTATCATCATCAGTGCATTGCAAATTGAACTGCAGTAATCATGCTGCAGGTTCTTTGCGTTTTTCATTTTTTACAGCGCTTTTCTCCTGAGGGGTTTCCAATTATTTTTTTGATTACGTTGCCAGCATCCAAAAAAAGTAATATCTACTCAGGACTATAGAACAAAGGTTGTTCATCATCAATGACTTTGGTTGGTGTTCTCTGATATTGATTCGTACTTACAAATGTAAATCATCTAAATGGATGGTTTGGAGCATCTGAATTTGAAAAATGTTAGAAAGCTCAACATTTGCTTCTTTGTTAACTTAGATGTTGGTCATCAACCGTCCCTTTATAAATGTTCAGTCCGATTCTTCTCGCTTTTAGTTATTTTTAAGGTAAAAGTTGGTTCGTCCTTTTATTTGAAGCATCGTTTGCTCAAAATCCACCTTCACGTCACGACATACAGTGACATTTTCCGTGGAGTCATCTCTAGATTTTTTAGAATAGAAGTCCAGCAAACTTTTATTTTTCCTTTTTCCCGGCTGAGACATAATTACAAGCCTAAATGGTTCTGGGTTTTAACAATTGCTGACTTTGAATTCGTTTAACTAGTTCTACCATGCCACAGTAATTGGTAAAGAAGTCAAGCCAACACCATCAGCGCACGCGCTGATCTGACAAATAAAGACAATTGTTACGAATAAAGTGAACTATTACGTAACACAAGCATGAAAATACGTAGTCCACGGGAGGTTTGCAAAAAGTGGTGAGATGGTTCTTGGATACAGGCGATAACCCAGATTCCCACCAAAATGT
>JGI24021J15306_10003671_pt1 | contig 17439 bp, 11 predicted proteins | sample Ectturendosymbi1_FD_15306 | JGI IMG/M metagenome (IMG submission 15306)
CTTAGTTGGGAGACCGACCTGTGCTCCTGCAACAACTAGGTTGACCTTCAACCAGTAGGGACCTCTGCAATAACCTACAACCTCAGTCCCTACAATAGCACTGTTCTCACGTTATTTTTAGCATGAAATTGATATTCTTGCGCATGTGTTTATTACACTCCAAAGTTATGAATCGCCTTGCCCGAAGAATCTAGTTTGTTAATGCATGCCTTCTACGGTTGGTTTCTTTCGTTACTAGGTGAAGTTTTCTTAAGTCTATCGCAATGCAGAAGCCAATCGAATACTTTTGTGTTGGAAAAGGATATCGCAGTGTACCTGCATTCTGGTCTTGATTAGATTTTGCTTGCGAAGAATTCTTAAAAATTTACATTAAAATGTTCTTTCAAATGTACGAAGAAAAGAGGTAGTGTACACTGTACAGGTGACATTACGCAAAGAAACAAAAACCAAGTATTTTGGAGACCACTTAGTTTATGGGGATTTTTTTGTCATGAGAGGTTCTAGGACGACTGAGACCTGTGTTGGGTGCACTCGATCTACCAGAAATTGCTCAATTTTGCAGCAACGAAAAAACCATCGTAGGAGACATACGGTAAGCTAATTCCTGGATCGGTTAAATGTCTTACCAGAAAGTTTCCAAAAAAGATGATGCTGATGAAAAACGGTACACATCCTCCATTTCCCTTCGTAACGTGAAGACATTCGTGTAAAGGCTCAATCCATTCTCCGCACATCACTCGCCACACAAGGAGAAATGAATGGTAAAAATCAATGAAGTTCCATCTTGGTATTTCGTTGCCCGGAAAAAGATGACCGCTTTGTTTGTAAACGCTGCCAAACGATTGCTTTCCTGTAAATATTAACTGATAGGGTTAAAAACTCGCATCGTGTAATACTTCACTTGGGTGTGGTTAGTGCACTGAAGGTGAAGCAATCATGTCCTAGCAGAATACGTCAAAGTTCTGAAAGGATCTCTTAGCAAAGATTCAATGTGTACGATTTCGGCTGCGACAGTTCAGACTCAGGGGAGACTTAGAAAAAAAAGCCTTCTGGCCATATTTTGTGGCGCGCGTTGTTTGAAAAAGTCTGGAGGTTAATTAAAGGCTTAACGTCAATTTTACAGTGCCGATGTGACATTTTCAGTGCCTGCCAAGGAAGAAAAGAATGAAAAGTTTCAAGATACTTGTTTTGTGGGGCTTAAATTTCACCAGTATTCAGTAGTGCCTTTCACTTTCACTTTTAGATCAGCAGTGCTAGTGACAGCAGATTTAAAATCTATGGACCAAAAATCAACTGCTTTATGCCATAGTGCATATCATTAAAAATCTGTTTCATTAAAATGACATAAATGAACTTGTTTAGATGTTTAGTTGTTTTAATGTGCAAATCGACATCACGAATTCCAATTAAGTTTATTATGACTGCGACAATCCAAATTATCACTTACCGATGACTGCAAAAATGTACAGAACAAGGAACAAGATGAATGTCAAGTAACCAACCGCTTTCACGCTTTCCAAAATTATATTGATCAGTTTCTTCATGGTCTTCAACATACTAACCAACCGAAAAACTCGCAACTGATAAAAAGAAACAGTATTCAAATTTACTACTACATTAAGCAGCTTAATTTTGTATGCAAGTGAAAATGTTACAAAGACAAGGAAACATGTGAAAAAATGAGCTTGGCATTGCAGTACGCAAAAACAATTTGCTTCAATAAACCAAAGATTTCAACGCGATACTTCTGTGGAAGAATGTTCGACTCTCAATCGAGAGGTTTGTTTTTTTATTCGGGTCTAGGACAGTTCGGCGATGCCGTTTCAGCGACGGGACGTTTCGGGGATGGTGGTCGCAAATGTTTTATACGAAAAAAGTGTGTTTTTGAAATACTGTAGAATTGTCCTATAACGGTGTAGGGTTTCGCTTAAAGTAGGAAACTATGTTGAGATTTGGGGTGTTGCCCAGCGTAAACGTTGCTTGCGAGGAATGCTGTCGTTGCATGCAGAGATGCTGGTTTCCCCAAACGCTACCGACGAGGCAGCGTGGTCACTGCCTGACATTTTAATTTGCCAAGCCGAAGCAAGGCGTTTGGCTCTCAGCACTTGATAGTTCGTTTCACAGATTTCCTGGTGCACAATCTTTATTTACAAAAAGGGCTTCTGATTAGCAGCAGCAGAATAGCTTTACGATGGTGTGACAGCAGAAACAGCCAACGTGGTCCGTGCGCTAGCGATACAAAACTCGACTCACTGAAAGCGTGGTGTCCACGCCGATGGATAAAACCGAATGCAATGCGAATCGAGGTTACTGCGCGAAAGCAGTGAAGCGCGCACACACGAATTCCCTTGACGCGAATGGCAAGTTGATACAAACCAGATCTCACGTACGTAATACAATCACGAGTAGGAAACGGCGATTCGTAATGCGAAAAGGTATATCCACTATAACGGCACTTCAAGAGACCGGAGAAAAAGCGTCACTAATGGCGAACTGACCGTACAGCCGAACTACAACAAATCATTCCTAGAATGACGTTTTAGTTGAAGGCAAGAGCCTGTCAAGGGTTAAATGCAGGCACGTAATCAGGTTGGGACACAAGGGGAGCGAATTGCTTTCTCAGAAGGTCCCCAAATTTTTAAACTATGTCCAACACATTTTTTCAGGGGGAGAAAAATTTTCCAGGTTAGCCTCGCCTTCCCTGCGCTCCCCCTAGTTACGGGCCTGGTTAAAAGTGTTCTTTGATTAGGATTGCCGCTTACTGTATCGTGTTTTCGTGAATACTCTGATAAGAAAAGCACAAACAAGAATTTGAAATCACTGGCAGTTGTATCTACATACAATACAGAGCATACAGTACTAAAGTAATGCATTACGTTCTTGCAAAAAAGTCCATAAGTTTTATTTGTGCTGTTTTAAGAGAGCTTTATTTAGCATATGCTTTGAATTTTGTTAGAGAATTTTCCACCATGGGCTACTGCTTCTGTTACTCGACATTCTACTCACTGCTCCACCAAGTCTCGGTCAAATTGTCTACAGTCGCAACAATTACCCACAATCCGTAATACAGTACATTATAGCAAAACATGTAACAATTTCCTTCGACTTTAACTTCGTTACGTTTCGGTCATAAAAGGTTTGTGTTGCGATTTCACAGCCGTGCTTATTTCAAACTGCAAAGAAAAATTGGTACTATCGTTACGCACGAACAAAATATTTTGCGGGGACCGACAAAAAGCGTCGCTATGGGCGAAGCAACAATATAGCCGAAGTCGTTATAGCCAAGCTCGAATGCATGTAAAAGATAGGGATTCTGCCGCGACTGAAGAAAAAACGTCGTTCTAGGCGATCTTTCGTTATAACTGAAATCGTTTTAGGCGAATTCTAATGTACTTCAAAGGTTAGATAACGAAGGATGTTTGTTTGCCCTAAAGCTAAACCCTAAATCTAAGCCTTAAACCTTAACCCTAAAGCTAAACCCGAATTTTTTTGAAAAAGTACATAAAACGAGCTCCCATTAAAGTGTTATGTCTTATAACGTGTTTATCGCCGAAACGTCCATCGCCGAATCGGCGTCGCCGAACTGTCCCATTCCGGTTCGATACACAGCCACTGAGTGAATCGCCGTTGCGCACCTTGGGAAAGAGCATTAACCTCAACAGCACTGACAAGAAGCAAATTTCAGGCACCTACATTCCGCCAATTGCCGTAACCACAAATCATAATAAAAAAAGATGGATATTTTGGTAACCTTAGGCACAAAAACAGAAAATTTTGAAATGTAATGCAAACTTGACTTTTAAAATTCTTTCTTATAAAATGAAGTTTTTCAAGTTCGCCAGGAACGTTGTCTACTACAGTGAATCTGTACAGATGAAGCTGAATAAATGTTTTCAACAGGTTTTACACGCAAAACAAAACATCAGCTTTGGATGACGTAAATCTCGAAACGGATATAGACAACATGAATGGAAGCTACTATTTCATAAAATTACCACAGTATATCCACAGATATTGCAAATCTCTGCAATTGCGCATGAGTTCTTTTTGGATCATGGATCATTAACAAAATACACAACCTAATCAGAGAATGAATATCAAACGTATGACCAAAACTTGCCAAGTGCTTTGCACGATGTGAAAAGCAGTAAAACACGCCCACATATACACTCGAGCTGCATTTGCAAATGTACTTTCTGTGTTTGCAGAATCATTTTGTTTATGAAAAAAGAGCAAACGATTTTTCTAATGAATGCATTCAATATTATCTTCAAACTTNAGGAGGCTGTTCAATTTTCTGTTCAAGTTAACTTGACTGCGTCTGATTGGCAGTGTAGTTTCCAATGCAACAAGCGCTAAGGCTTTATTGCGTTGTACAAGATGGTTTCACGCCGTATACACTACTACAGTACGTCCACACACCCAGTGTCTCAAATATTTTAATATGACGAATTCACCCTTCGCGAATACATCATAAAATAGAGAGTTTTGGCTTACCAATCGAAGTGACCTCAGCACAGTTAATCCAGACCCTGTGTTGCTAGGATTAATGAAATCCAAAATTAACTCCACCATGCTTATAACTACAATTACAAAGTCGAACAGATTCCAGAAATCTTTGATGTAGCCAATTGGATTGAGTGCTACAATTTTAATCAACGCTTCTGCTGCGAAGGCAAATGTGAAAACCTGAAACAAACCAAATTCAAAAAATTTACCCATGTGTTTACATCTTTTTATAGAAAAACCAACAAATTTTTTCTTAAAGACTATCATAAAAGAAGACTTGGAGAACTAAAAACAAACATTTTGTACCTAAATGTACAATAAACAGCAGCGAGTATTGAGTGAGCCTACTCAAATAAATACTTCTCAAACTAATAAGCGGTGTCCCCAGGAAAAACGTCAAGCACATTAGGTTTTGCATAGCGCTTTCCAAATGTGAAATTTGTTTAATATAACGTGGAAGTCAATGTTGAATACCTAGCACCAAAGTTTTATACATGTACTCTCAAAATTTGATAACTAATTTGTAAAAGTTGATTAAACAAATATGTGAAAATCCACAGTAAATACTTAAATATAAATTTGTAAGCACCTTTCAGGACTTTTTACTAAATTGCGTTTGCACACCCCAGAGTGTTTTCGCACAAGGAGCGTAACGGACGCGGGGCAGTGATGTGAACCGCCTCCCCTGGCAACCTAAATCTAAGAAATGGGCCCCACTTAGCATATATTTCAGTATTTAGTATTCGTTTGTTTTACAGTCGGTTGTTGTTTTTTGCGATTTTCGGAGTGTTTTCCGCTGATTTCAGATTTTAGTATAGATATTCACATCCGGATTCACTATCATTTCTCAACTTTTTACTGAGTGTTGGCTGGTGGGCCCCCAACGGTAGTCAATGGTACTCATCAGTTGAGTTTTTCATCCCTGGCTCAAATCTTTAGATACGCCATGGGTATGCTCATGACTTTTGAAAGTGCTTGAGTCACGTAGCACACTGTGTGTAAAGCAACAGTTTCCAACAAACGAACTTTTGAAAGTAAAAAAATGTTTATGTTATGAAATCATTACCAAGTACGCGGCATTTAAACACGCAAAACATCAATTACGGAACATTTGCTCATCGTGTAAAACATAGATTGCTACCCTGATGTTACCTTGTTTCCTGTATCAAGTGCCTGTTCAAGCTCGACTGAAATCCCATGGTGGTCGATCGCCAGGAACACCGTGTTAATGAAAATGAACAAAATAATAAGGCCTTCAAACCACTTGCTGCTGATTATCTGCAAAATGTTGTCAGAAAAAGAAAAGATTTAGTTTAATAGACAAAAATGTAAGATTTCGTCCTTACAGGTATAGCTGTTCCAAACTTGACATTCTGGAAACAACTTTATTTCATTTAATTGACCAAAACACCAACCACATTGAAAAAGCTCATCGCCCTTCAAAGAAAAAGCCATTAGCTTGCTCTCTGATCCAACATTATGTTATTATGTTATTCGTTTTATGGTTTTGTCTAATTCCTTCATGCAGAATCACCAACTTGACCGATATGAACAAAACACTTTTTAACTTTCTTGCAAGTTCATTTGTCCTTTTCACCAAAGCATTCAAACTATATCTTAAATATTTGGGCAGTTATTCTTATTTTTCCGTGTTGTATTGCCTGCAAGACGTTTTCCAGACTAGGAAATTTGAAAAATCTAGACAACAACAGAGTCATATCTTTTGATGCACACATCGCTAAAACCACTTCCACGGCTGGATTCACGGTGCGCCACAAATCTTATTGAGTTGCACTGCATTTATGTTAGTTCATCCTAGAGAATCGTTCAAGCAATTTGGGGTTGCACTGTTCACTGCTTCTTAAAGGAATTTTCGATTTAAAAATCGAAATGGCAAGAAAAAATTCATTTTTAGGCAAGCTACTAGCCTAAGCCCACACTACTTTTCCAGAGGAGTGCAGTGTCTTCATATATGTACAGTACGTACGCGCATGTATGAGTATACACGCGGTTTTCAGTGTATTTACACATGCAGTGGTGTGTTTAGATGTGTTGCAATGCGGAAGAACATTTAAGAGAGAAGATGATCGTTTTGAGAAGAAAAGTGAAAGTCAACTTCCGAGGGATCTTGGTGTAGGGGTCAAGGCCAGACGATTTTTGACAAACGCTTCCTTGCCGGAGGACAAAGATTTTAGCAGCCGGAAATCTCTCTTTACAATATCTCTAAAACACATAATAGGGTTCGGCACAAGCTTCGAGTAGCAGAGGTCAGTTTAACATAGAATATATTTTCGCCAAGCCAGCGCAAGTGAAAATTTTCAGTTTTCTTTCCTGCCGCATGTGAATTAGTCAAGTTTCTGAGCTGTAAAGAAGTGTACTCTTAGTTTGCAATTCTTGTTACCGTTTGTGCGCAATATAAGGTGTGGATCGCGCCATGCTCTGGAACTGAGTTGACTGAAGGTGACAGTTGATTCAGTCCTTTTCAGCAAGATAACAAAAAGGACGGAAATATGAAAACATATTGTTTTTTAATAACACTCCCTTTTTTATCGATAAGCATTGGAACAATTTGTACTCGCAGATCCAAATATCTTCCAACATGAACACCATTCACCGCATATATGAGGAAATCAAGAAGGCTTTTCCTTGTGTGATCAGAAAGGTTTGTCCGATGAACTCTGCAAGCGCGGCAACTACGGACATGAGTGAAAGATTGGCAAGATGAGTGGAACGTTTTTCGGTGGTCTACACCTCAAGCAATGCTAATCAGCAGTGAATCTATTGCTTGGATTCCTTGTTTACCTTTCTCAAAAGACCTGGCAATCTTTCAGCAATTGAGGTCTTCGTGAAAGGTGGGCTTTCCATCACTAATGGACGGTTTCGCTGCTGCTTGTGGGCCTTTTTTATGGTTGTCTGTTGCAAAATAATTGTTTTAAAGCACCAGCTGACGCGCACTTAGATGTGCATGTAAACGTGAATGTTGGGAACTGTGCTGTGTGTGCATGCACGCGTGCGTGTGCGTGCTTGCCTGGTCGTCAACGCGCTCTAGAGCATCGGTCTGCAATAGTAACCCAGGCACTTATACAAGCAATTCGACAGTTAGGTAGATCTGCAGATATTGCTTAGTGTGTAAATATCAGAAAGCCATATTTTTGATAGCACAATGTAAGCGATATTTCTTCTTATTTGTTTTCCATCTTTCATTGAGTCGAAATAGGACCTTTACTGCACATAACGACAAAGTACGTCATTTGAAAAGTAACACAAAAATTTCAAAAGTATTAAAAAACTACCTTCAAATTGATCTGAACACAAGTGGCCTGTTGAGCTTTTTGTTTTTACAAGAAATAGCTTGAAAAAGTGGGGTTGCACATTTTGACACATGCCAGTCTAAATTTGTACAGTCAAAACCAGGAAGAGAAATGCAAAATAATATCAAAATTGAAACCTGAAAAAGTAGTCACCGTAAATCAAATTATGTGGGAACACCTCCTTGTGAGTCAAATAAAATTTGAAGTATAATTTAGTGGAAAAATATGCACAAACTTTCTTCAAACAATTTTACAATATTTTCAAAGCGTTAAATTTATAATTTATCACACTTTTCAGCATCGATTCCTTTTTTTTATTTCAAGAAAAGTAATTTGCAAAATGCACGTTTGCTGTATTCGTTCTAGGACAGTTCGGCCACGAGTCGTTTCGGCGATGGTGGTCGCAAATATTTTATATGAAAAAAGTGTGTTTTTGAAACACTTCAAAGGTTAGACTACAAAGGATGTTTGCTTAATCAGTGATTTTGCTGTCATTTTGAGGGCCAGGGGCCAATGTGGTTTCTCTTCCGCCGAGAGTTTGGAAGAGCTTAGTGCGACCCTGACCAGGTGTGTAAGGAAATATATGGCTAGTGACGTTTATTTTTGCTGGCATGAGGCGTTTGTGGGTTTTTTAAACAAAAGTTAAGCCTGAACAGCATTGCTCACAATTTCCATAATTGCCCACATTTCCACATGGATTGGTTCAATTTATGATAATTTAGCTGGTATTTGTAAGATTGTGAAAGTGAAATGTGCGATTGTCAACGTCACTGGATATGTAATGTGTATTGTAAATAAAATAGTTAACATAAAAGTTGTAGCATAGTTGAAAATTTTCTTATCAAAGGTCCTTATTAACTGATTTATCGCCGAAACGTCCATCGCCAAAACGATCGTTGCCGATCTGTCCGATTCCGTGCCGTATTTGCCTACAAACAAACCGTGCGAGGCTGAAAATAACTGAACTCCGAAGCACAAAATTATTTTGGAAAGTCACTCTCCATAAACGCGGTCCTCTAATCTCCGTAAAGATCAGCTCATCGAATGAAACTACATGCTTTCTATACAGTAGTAGTGAAGTAGTATGTTGCTTTTATTCGTGGCTAAGTAAATGGTCCACACAAGTCAATAGATCATAGATAATTCATAGAGAATTATGTAGATAAAAATGATTTAAACGAAAAATTATAAAAGTACAAAGCGGTTTTTAAAATTGGCTTCAGATTCAAAATTGTTTGGTATAAAACTACATGAGCTAGTGAAGTTTATGTGTAGCAGTATGCCCCAAACTAGGCATTTTCGTTCATTGTAAATATAGTGAAATCAATAACTCCATATTCGTCATGATGTGCTGCAAATATAATGCAGAAGCTGTATCATGTTTTGAGCAAAGTTCATCAAAGGTAACAACATTTTCTGGTTCCTTTGTCACAAAAGATTGGTGAAAGATCATGAGGTCACCTATTCTATCAGCATTGCAATACAACACTCAGTACTATCATTAGTTACGTGAAAAGAAAAGACAAGCTGATGAAAGGAAACATACGCATAATATTTTAAGCTGAGTGCATGCCTATGTACATATAGTGTGAATGTATTTATCATGGTGAGGTATATAATTTCTCCGGTGTGATGAGAACAAAACATTGGAATTAATGTAGGCCTACATATATTTGAGAATTCAAGTAATAATATGAAACAAAAACCAAATTGGAAAATACCACATGATAGACAGTAGTCTACAAATTCTTTATTTTGTACAAAACAACGCCCTTGCAAGATAGAGTTGGAATCTGAGAACTTCTTGACACATTTAAACCTGCTACTACACACTAGTACAGTATAGAAATAATTCATTACCAAGCATTTTATAAATGCTTACGCAGTACACGGGCTCTGCGTTTCAAGAAACATACTCCAGCATAAAACAGCTTTTTGTGAACACGAAGTTGCAGATCTTGAATAGTTTATTGCTAAAGATGGAGTTAATTCAAAAATGAATTTCAACAGTTTTTGTGTTTTTGCCTGTCTATTTCAGGTTTTCAAGGAAAAACTTTGTTTTTTCTCTATTTTTTAGAGAAGCACGTTTGTTTGCATCCGTGGGCGACAAAGATTGTCACACGCTTAGTGTCAGCGAGCAAACTTTACCTTGTGAAGTAGTTTCTGGAATTCGTAGAATTTCGGATGACAACTCCAGCTGCAGAAAGTTGTCTCAAATGACATTTTAATCCTCTTAAGTCGGAGTTCCCATTTGGTCACACTTTTCTTCGCTGAATCAAACAAACAAAATATGTAAAAGCAAACAAAAGCCAAAGAAACAAAAACGTTAACACAGGTAAGAGTTATTTACTATCTCATTGTTTCACGCAGATTGAAACGATGTTAAATGGATATTTTATCATATTTTTCCACACAATTTTATGGTAGGATGCACCTACGGGGAATCTGTTACTGAAACCAGTCAGATTAAATGAAAAAGTGTTCCAACTATTGGGTAAGTATTACATAAGGGCAGAGAGTTGGATTCTCTGTTGCCAGCTTTGGATAAGTTAGATTTCTGTACTAACCAATTTGGCCAATTCGCGGCTGTTAGGCTACTTACAAGAAATTTTAGAGATCTTGTTCATAGATTTGTTCGAATTAACCGGGTGGCTACAATGAGGTTTAGATTTAAAAGCAATTTCAACCTTGAATAAAAAGACTAGGGTGAGAGGTAGCCTGTGTAGAGATATTAGTCCAGTCAGCATAATCGTCGATTTCCGACTGCTACATGCGATTACTGCATTTAGAAAAGATGGAAAAATATTTTAAGTAAAGCTACCAGGCTTTTGCTAACCGATAAAGTATACGCTACTGCTGAGTTTAAACATCACGAAGTAACAAAAAATAATTTACAAACTCAACAACAACAATCTAGATAAAAGTTTAGAGTTTGTTTTTCTGATACCATAAAATATGCAGAAAATTGTTGTTTAAATCCATAAACGTACCTTGCGTGCAAATAATTCATACAATATTTTCACTAAACAAAATTAAATAACCTTAGAAATTGTCAATAATATTTAATTTTTCTGGTAATACATAGCATGATACTGTGCTTATGAAACATACCTGTACTTGCGTAGGATGTCATAGCCGAACGTAATTAGTTTACAGAAACAACAACCAAGCTTAACAAACCATTTCAAATCTTACAAGTTTCGGAGCTTTCGAATGAAGACTGATTTTCTTTTTTGCTGAACGCCACTCTCTTCCTGGCAGCCGCGCCATTGGCAGCTGTTGCGTCAAGCCGAGTGTTTTCTTTTCTGACGTCATCGTTTTCGTGGTTTGCCAAGTTTTCAACCTCCTCAATGATTTGATCATCCTCAGTCACGGTATTAAATCCTTGCATTTGTTGCCCGACATCACTCATGGCTCGTGTATTGCATTGTTCTGCTTGAATTGCGTTTGTAGAGTTTGTGTTTCTTTTTAGCTTAAGCCTTTTGCGTCTCACATTCTTCTTTTTTGAGCGTTCCCTAGCTTTTTGTCTAATTTCCTTCATTTCAGCCTTGAAATAATAATTTGTGATTTTCAGTGAAAGATGGAAGAAAAACAAAAAGGTTAGTAAGAAGTAAAATTCTATTTCATTGCCGCAACGTTGATGGATTTAAGTACTTTCTGTAAGACAGTTCAAATAAAATCGATGATTGACGAATTTCTAAATGAAGACAGACACATTTTTAAATAATGATGGAAGAATCTGGTTTTTCCTTTCAAAAAAAAGTCAGCTGTCAAATACGGCCATATTGAGGCACGCAAGTGCACAACACTGAAATATCATTTGACTTTAGCTGAATGATAGTAATCTGACTTTAGTGAGACTGCTTGAACTTGATGCAGGATACAAATGAATGGTGGGTCAAAAATCAAAGCTGCAAAACGTCGATCTGAAGTAAATCATATCAAACTAAAAGACTATACGGTTTACCAAAAATAACACCCAAAATTCCAATTTAATTGAACCCGGAAACAAAATAATGCCAATTACTTCATCATTTAGCGGTAATACAGGTACGTTTAAAATACTCCTCATTTTTTTCAAGTCTTTCAGAAGTTGGAACCTAAATTTTCCACTTCGGCAAGTTTTCGCACGCTTTTACCTCAGGGCGACTTGCAGACGTGCTGTTTCGCAAGCCAATACATTTTGAAGCACGTTAATATTATGTCGATTTTTCTGATAAATCTAACTATCTTTGAGCATCAGAAGGCATGTCTAATATGACATAATGCACAGTGCAGAAAATGCGAATAACGTCACTATTTTTCCCTTCGATTCACGTTTGAACGCACACTATGACGTGGTGCTTCAGGTGATTGACAAACACTGTTGGATTGCGGTTACAAACAAGGCTGATGGGCTTGAATTTGGATGATTAGATTTTTATTGAAAAACAATGCGCAAGTTGTAAAGTTTGTCGTAAATTCTTTCTGAATCATTACAATCTAGTGACTCGTTAGCTTTGAGCAAGATCGGAACAAATTCTTCCAGTGAAAAATTTTGAAGAGTGCATACTGCAGCTATGAAATTCCAATATATTCCAATATAACTTCCGTTCAATTAAGAGACATCTATCTAACCACTATTTGCACTACGGAAACCCTGGTTATGTCTCAACAAATCATTTGCTTAGTATAAGAGCAAATTTTTTGTTTGCACGGATTGAAAAAACAGAAGAACATGGTTGTTTTTTTACCAATTACAAGTTAAGACATACAATTTTCCAGATTCGCTGCTATCTATTCATTTCCATTAAAAAGTTAGTTTTAGTCGATTGCTTGTGCAACACTGAAGGAAATGAACCTCACATGAAGTATTCACTTCTTAAAATAAAATTTGCACTGAATGTTTTTTAAGATGAAGTATCAAATATCAAAAGTCTTCAAATTAAGTTTCATTTTGAATCTATTGCAGAAGATGCACAACATTACACGTTTAGTTGCACAATCTACTTTAAAAGTAATTTTCAATGAAAGTAATTTTCAATGAAATTACTTTTAAAAATGCAGAAACGCTGTGGATAGTTTATTTCTCACCTGATGCTTACTTTCCTTGCTGTATGCTAATGCTACCACAGCCAGGAGGAGGTTGAGCAAATAGAAAGGACCAAGAAAGACGGACATAAGAAAGAACAAGACATTCCAAGGTCCTTCTGCTCGAATAATCTGCACAAAAGACGATTTAGGTATTTCAAAACTTTGGCTGAGAGCAAATGAACTTTTGTCTGCTTGTGACACGTGTCTTATGAAGCCCTGTCCGTAATTTTGCTAAGTTCACACTTTTACAATGCTGTCTCCATAAATAATCATCAGCTTACTTTGGCATTCTTCACAAAAGTATTTGCCCTGGTGCCTTTACACACGCCTGTAATTGAAACAAACTTACGCTTGCTGTCATACCCATGTAACAGCAAGATTCTACTTAAATACTTGCTGGCAGGCAATTACCTTCCTATAGTACATACTTCCACACCCTCTCCGCTTCGATGCTGCTTTAATTCCATTTATAAACCTTGCAAGGAAATTTTTAATGTAGTGGAAATGCAACGATACATTTTTTCAGCGATACAATTACCAGTCGGTCCATACCATTGCATGGTAACGCTGTCACGAAACATGTTATACAAACATAAAGCTGAAAATAGGAACTTATTTACCATGTTGTAGACGTTTTCCCAGAAATCGAGTGTGATCAACTGAAAAGAAGTGAGCAGTGCGTATCCCATATGGTCAAAGTTGGTGTGGCCGTAGTTAGGGTTTTCTCCTGCGTCTTGCGCGCAGAAGTACCCTGCCGGGCATATCCTGTCAACAACATTTGTAAGCGTGACATTGAGCAAAAAGAAGTCACCCCTACTTTACTTACCCGCTTCCTGTAACATTCCCGCAAATCTCCACTTCCCCTTCTACTCGATTCCAATTGCCTACAAAAACAAACGTGAAAAGCTGAAACTCAAATTCAAAATATTTCAATATTTCAACATCTCCGTAACAACAGCGAGAAAAAAAATTGAAATCTTTTCAAGAGTATTGAATTGCTAAACTGCTGTTATTTTTTGACAGAAACAGCACTTCAACGCGCAAAGTCCACCATCGTGTTAAATAATGCACTCTGATCATTCGAGTGTTGAAGTTTTAAAAATGACGGTTGGTTTTTATCCATGTGATAAGTGCAAAAACAGAAACACTCAAACACCTGAGCAACTCTTGATGCAAATGCTAGCAAACCTCAACTGGGTGATAAAATTGCAATCAACAATTCTACTGTACTGTTGAAACCTTGTGTCTGGTCACTTTAAGTCCTTATGAAACACTTCTTTACAACCACTCCTGCTAGTGCTCTGTTTTAATCCAGTTGTAAGCTAGCATGTCTTGTTACTGGTAGCTACGTTGTACGAAATATATATAATGTATTTATTTTGAGTGAAAGTGCTGGTTTAGTGATGGTCTGGTTGCACCAACAAATACAACAGACACGAACATAAAGGTAAACCTGGTCATGAACCTGTAGAATGGCGTTAAAATGAAGTACAACACACAGATGGTTACAAGTCAGGATGAAAACCAGCCAGAATGGGTTTGGCTTCCAACGAATTCCAGGCGTATTCACGGTGTAAGATTTGCCGTTCGCACCAACCTTCGTCAGAAACTACCTGAATATCCAATAGCAATATCCGAAGAGCTGATGACTCTGATAATTCTTCTCGCAAAATATCGATAATACACCTTCATCAGTATGTACGCTCCAACATTACCATCCGACGATGAGACAAAAGATCACTACTACGCGATGCTGCGATCCACATTAATGCGAGTACCTCATAGGGACAAGCTCATCGTACTTGAAGATTTTAATGCAAGAGTTGTCTCTGTTTCTACGATCTGGGGAAACTTCATGCGTAAACACGGCGTGGGTAACATCAACTGCAATGGTCAACGGCTTCTCAGACTCTGTTCAGAGTCTGAGCTGTTCGTTTCTTCAGCTGAAGAACAAACACAATGCAACGTGGATGCATCCCTGATTCAAGCAGTGGCATGTGTTAGATTACCTTCTCGGCAAGGCGGTCGACCTACGATACGTGTGGATCACCAGAGTGATGCGTGGCGCTGAGTGCTGGGTCGATTATCGTTTTGTCCGCACTTCGCTCCGCACACGCATTCGTCCTCCAGCTTTCAAACAGAAACCCAGCGTTGGATTAACATAAGCAGCTTAACCCGGAGATCAAACTTGCCCAGCTTGCGTTCAGCCATTGCGTCAAATCTTGCCCAGATCTCAGATTGTCCACCACCGCCGTTTCAAAGCACCTTGGACGCTTACAAAACAGTGGGACGCATTGAGCAAGGCTATTGTGGATGCTGCCGTAGACATGCTTGGTTACAACAGCACCAGAAAACATCAAGACTGGTTTGACTGTATTGATGCTGAAATACACAAGCTCAGCGAAACGAACACAGCATTTGCCGCCAAACTCTGAAGCCCCACCTCAGTCGAGTTCCACCGCAGATGGGCCTTGCATCGGTCACAACTGCAAAAATGACTGCGCGAAATGGAGAACACATGGTGGCTCTGCAAAGGCTACTGAAATACAAAATTATGCGGAAGCCAATAAGGCGCATCGGTTTAATAAGGCAGTCAAGGCGGTTTACGGCCCAAAATCTTATTCCACGCACCATGTTCGTGCAAATGATGGGAATACTCTACGTAAACACACGAAGGACATCCTTTCTCGCTGGGTGGAGAACCTCAAGGACTTGCCAAACCAGACCAGCCCTGTGGACCAATCCATAGTTGATCAGCTGCCGCACATTCCCAGCGTATCAGAACTTAGTAATCGTCCATACCTAGAAGAAATATTGGCTGCAAGATATAACCTGAAAAATTACAAGGCACCTGGTCGTGATGGCATGCCTGTAGACATCTTCAAATATGGTGACAATCTGCTGCTTCATCGACTTCACTCCTTCATTAGTATTGCGTTGGCATCGAATATTTTTCCCACACATTGGAAAGATGCCAATATAATAATGATTTACAAAAAGAAAACCGACAGAGCTATCTGCGGCAACAGTCGTGGCATTTCCCTTATCTCTGCCGCATATAAAGTACTTGCACGTGTAATGTTGGGCCGTCTTCTGACATTCGTCGTTGACACAATGTTTCCCGAATCCCAGTGTGGTTTTCTTCGCGCGCGCAGCACTGCTGATAAGTTTTCGTTTGCAGGCTTCTCCAACAGAAATGTAGGGAGCAACATAGCGACCTTTTTATTTCCTTCATCGACCATACAAATGCATTTGAAATCGTCAATTTTGATCTGTTGTTGCGAGTCCGGGGCAAATTTGGGTGCCCTCTGCATTTTATGAGCATCCTACGAGAATTATGTGCTAGTATGAATGCCCGTATCGTCCAGGGAAGCGAGATGGTGGAGAGGTTTGGTGTGAACAGCAGGAGTTAAGCAGGACTGCATCCTAGCACCTGTTATTTTCAACCTCTTCCTTGTGGCAGTGACTCTCGTCTTCTGTCATGGCATCTCTGCTGCAGACGGCGTTCCAATCAAGTGCAGTCTTTTCCAGGCAGTGACCAAAGCCAAAGAAACAAACGATACGATCTTCGATCTACATACAGTATTCAGACAATGCTCCCCTGCGCAGCCACACGCCTAACGGCCTGCAGCAACAGCTGGATGCAATCACTTCTGCATACTCTCGTGCAGGACTGATCGTTAACTCCTGACGGTAGTCCTTCATCTCGCATCAGATTTGTGGTCGCCCCCAACCTTTTTCATCAGTGGAGATGAACTTGGGCTCATTGAATAATTCACGTATATGGGAAGCATCGTTGCCTCCACATGCGATCTCACTGCGGAGATCCAACGTCGTGTTAATCTAGCGTCCGCTTCCTTCGGGAGGCTGTCTAAGCGCGTTTTTACTAATCATAGCCTTTCTACACGCTCCAAGATGGCTGTTTACAACGCGTCTCAACACTGCTCTATGCCTGTGAGGGATGGACACCGTACCGTTGTCACATCAGAGCCCTCGAGGCATTTCACATTAGTTATCTTCAAACTATCCTGCACCTGTACTGGTGGGACAAAATACCTCATGTCTAGATCTGCCGCAGAGCAGGCACAACATGCCTAGAGACCATGCTGCTCAGAAGAAAGCTAAGATGGCTTGGTCACGTGATAAGGATGCCTGGAAACAGACATCCCTGCCATCCGCTTTATTGTGAGCTACCCTACGGCCGACGCTCGGTGGGGGGTCAGAAGAAGTGCTTAAGGACCACATTTACTCGCCCTTAATAAATGCAGGATCCCTTACGCCAGACTTGAGGAATTAGCTAGGTACCGAGAAGAATGGCGTGTAGTTTGGATCAAGGAGCTGACAATATTTGAACAGCAACATAATAATGTGGCAGAAGCACAGCTTGTGTGCAGACACCAACAGCGCAACCCACCCCCAAACACATGGCGGCAGGGATCCGTCCGTACAGCATGTGGCCGTGTTTGTGCCTCAGCCCACGGAGCCACATGCGCAGACACAAAGGAACGCGCTAACAGCGTCATCGTCGATCGACGGGCAACTAAAA
>JGI24021J15306_10003673_pt1 | contig 17438 bp, 8 predicted proteins | sample Ectturendosymbi1_FD_15306 | JGI IMG/M metagenome (IMG submission 15306)
GCCTTCATTGCCGCAAAACCTACCTGTCTGGCACTGTCTTTGTAGTGGCCTTAAGCAAAAGTGGCAACAACTGTTGCATCCTATACTAGGCTTAGGCCTTTGCACCAGGGGCCCAAAGTCAATCCACCCTGCTTTCTTCTGTTCCCTGTCAAGCCGACAGGCTCCAAGGTTGAAGGGAGATTAATGCGGGTCAATGACCTGTTGAGAGTGGAGTTCATGGCTGAATGTCTAGGGAAGTGGCCTGTGTTTTTAATACAGGAGAGGCCATGGAGCCCTAGCTCATCAACAATCTTGCCGCAGCAGTATTTTGTGCTTTCAAAGATTTTGGCACCAGTTCAGAGGATGCTTGCAATACGGAGCTCATCAGAGCAGAGTAGGTCAGACATTTGGCGATTACATCACAAATGTAATCGATTATGATTACTTGCCACCTGCTTGATTACAGTTACAAATAAACAAAATCACAATGTAATAGATTACAATTACATTGAAAGTAATCAGGATTACAATCGCGATTACATTTGTCTTGAAACATCTCCAGAACAAAAACAAACCCCATTTGCATGGTTTGATGTAAATATATTTTCAGACAACATACGATATGAATGCAGTAAACAAATTTACTAATCTGTAAGGATCAAGCACCAGAAAAAAATCACATCAATTGTTCAATGAGATGTTTGTGCAGTCAACAAATAGTGTGGTAACTAGAGGTTTGAGCTAGAGGGTACCTTAGCTGAAAGAGGCCCAGTGGCCTCGGTAGGTGACCTACTAGTGAACACTCAGAAGAAAAAAAATTAGAAACAATGGTGACTCTAGGTGTGGATGGCTATACTATAATCCCAAATCAACAGAAAATACTCCAAAAAACGCAAAAAGAGGACAACCTACTGAAAACCAATTAAAAGAATATTAAAACAGAAATATATGCTAAGTGGGGGCCTGGTTTTTACATTTAGCTAGCCAGGGGAGTCGAATCGCCCCTCTTGCCTTCTGTCAGTTACACCACATTATTAATTAAACAAAAATGATCAATGTTTAAAATTTTTGTTACAGTTGATAAACATCTACGCTTCAAATCTTTTAGTCAAAAAACGTTTATCAGGCTTGAACATTCGCCAAGTAACTCTAAAAATTCGTATGTCAATAATTTCAAAATAACTATTTTTTCTAACTGCGGGTTATGGTCATCTGCAAGTTAACATAGCATTGTGCAGCTTTTAATTTGAAATGAAATGGACAGTGATGCTAATATAGCTGTGCATCTGTCTATTGTACCAAAAGTCAATGGTTAACAAAACCTATGGTATCGTTCAATTTTTTTACCAGTATCTGGAGGACCATGGTTGACATGCTAGTTATCAGTGTTATGGAAAGGTACTTTCAATTTGGATTAAAGTATTTTATTCCTCTGAAAAAAAGTTAATTTACTGTATATAAATTATTGTACTAATTATATACATCACCTACTCTAGCACTTACATTCACAAGTTCACTCTGAATATATATAAATAAAACCAACACCTTTCCTTGTGATTTCCCACTATTCTGTTGCCGAAGGGTCAACCTCTTTAAGCAAAGCTCTGCTTTTTGTTGCTACGTCTCACTAGACTCGCTACTTTACTTCTGGCAGCCAACAGGAAGGGTTGCTGGAACAAAGCAAAAATTCACTACAAATGCTGTGCTTGCCGCTAGAATATCTAGGTTTAACCCACACAGACAGGCAAATAGCCTCCGCTGAAACATACCACAACAAACAATGATAAAGGAGGAAACTCAGCCACCAAAACTGCGGTTCGGCGCACACTAGAAAAGTTATTTTTATTTGTAGACTCCACGCCGCTTGTGTGAATGAAAAATACAGACTGAGATTAAGCAGCTGAGTGTCTCTACTGGGAGGGCCAGAAAGCAAAGTTACTTTCTTTGGTTGAGAAGTTGACATCATATGGTGGCCAATAGCTGCCAAGCCGCATTTCAAAACTTAGTCTCACATTCAACAAGAGTGTGGCTCAAGTGCAGTTGAATCGTCATAAATATACATTGTCACATCACACAAGAACACAGCGAGAGTACTGTAGAATGCAGCTATATGGCCACATTGCAGAAAGCTTGTTGAATTACAGTGAGTCATAGCAGTATGAACTGTGCAAAGTGTATGCATTCATGTTTATCTGTAATTAGGCAAGCTGCTCTGCGATGCAGCCAACTACCTTGAAATTCCATGACCACCATACCATTCTCAAATGCGAGAATGGCACAGATGTTATTGTTTGCTGACGAGACGTCCCTCTAGTTGCACCCCTGAACGTTTATATGCAGGGTCGAATTCAGCCTGCAAAATTTTAAGAAACTTAACCCTGACTTCCATCTCTTCCGGAACTAAACCAAGTAACATGTAGTGGCTTAAAATTGTCACAGGCATAACATTTGGAAGGGACACATTCCCACCCAAAAACTTTCCATGTTGTAGAGCATGTAAGGTCTCGCATCTCCCTGGAAATTTCTTGACACCCTCCCCAGTTAACACTTTGAGAACCAGCGTACGATATATTCGTACTTCGATTTCGGCCTAAAAAACAGCAGTTTTCGGTTGCCTTACCAACACCATAGCTCCTCTGCCGATTGCGTTAGAGAGCTGTTCATGGGCTCAAACGGATTGGCCAGTCTAGTAGATTGCACTCGAAAAAAATTTTTTGGTTGGGGGTTGCGGATTTTTTGTGACTGACGTCATAAGTGAAATAGTTTTAGGGTCATTTTGGCTCATGTTGCCTGGCTTAGGGCCCAACCGCTAGGCCAAAGTGTTTCGCCAAAGTTTTCATTAGAAACTAGGCTTGCGTCCAAGTCTTTTGAGCCTTTGATTGACTTTCTAACGTTTTTGGTTCAAAAGTTATGATCTAAAATAAACAAATTAATTAATTATGTAATTAGCTAATTAGTCAAAAATTTTTACTAACTTACATCATAACTTTTGAAACCGAAACCGAAACCCCAGCAGGTCATCCGAAGTATCAAAAGACTCGGATTGTAGCCTAGTTTCCAGTAAAAACTTCAGCGAAATACTACCGCCTAATGGTTGGCGCCCAGGGCCAAGCAAAGTGGGCCAAGGTGGCTTAAAAGCCCTCTACTTATGACATCACTCACAAAAGAACCGCACCCACAAGGAAAAAATTTTTTTTTGAGTGCAGACTAGAAGACTTGCCGCGTCTTTTGAGACTTTTACCGGGTCTGTAGAGCATACCGGACCGGAGAAATTCCCACGCAAAGCCACGTGCGTTTATGCGTTTTTTTTTCAAAAATCCCCGAAACCAAGCGGACGTCAGAGTTCAGAACTGATCTAAATTGTGCATCGATACGCCATTTTGCTTAACCCAAAACATAGCACACTGCAAATCCCTTATGCGCACATCAAGTTTTTGGTCACATTGCACAAGTGTGCGACCACATTTTTACATCCCATCTCAACCCTAAACCTAACACTTAAACCTAAACATAAATGCTGAAGCTACACCTGAAACTTCTTTAAAAAGTCTCAAAAGCACTGCCATCAAAAATGTCATTTTACTAGCAAAGCCAAAGCAATAATGGACCATCATATGTTGGTATTTGCTATTCAATACTTTTTCAGAAGTTGAAAGCAAAACTAAACAAATGACAACTCCGCATCTTCATCTTGGGAAAAAAACACCATAGCAAGTATATATAAAACAAATAAGAAGCAAAACGCAATTTGTAAGTAGTCGGTAAAGCAGAATAGCACTTACAAGTTCAAGGTGGGTTGGCAAAATGCTGAAAAAATACTAAGCATTTGGAAAGATGGGTACATTAGGCAAAATGACACTGGAAAAAAGTAGCAGCCAGTAATATTGGAAAGCAGGGCCTACAAGAGAGGGTACATGAGGTACATTGTACCCAGGCCTGGTAGGTACTGAGGACCAGGAGGATGAAAGTACGCACACTAAGTTTTTTTATAATCAAGCCCAAATTTAATTATTTGTGCAAACCAGTTGCCAAGATAATAGTTATTCCATTTCTAAATCTTAGCATGGTAGCTGTTTTATCTGTATACTGATTATAATACAAACATGCTATTCAAGTTTTAACAAGGGCCCCAGAAGCTAGGGGGCCCAGTGTTAGTCTTTGTACTCCCTGGTAAAATTTGTCTCAGAGGCCCTGTTGGAAAGCAGTCTGGGTATGATTGATGGAGTAGACATAACTGTTTCAGATAAGGCCCACACAGAGGTCATCTGCCATTGATGTAACACTCTTAGTTAGAGATCGAGTGATATGGCCTTTTTTGGGCCAATACTGATATATCAACCATTCACAACTGATAGCCGATAACAGATGTTTTCAAAATTTTTAAATCATGTTTTCAGCTTCATTATCGAAAATAGAATGTATTCTATTACCTTTTTTTTCAAAAGCTTCAAAAATTGGGATTTATGAGCTAAAATTTTTCTAATTGCAGCGATTTCAATATTTTGCTATGGCTTTTAATTGATCTGATTAATGATGATGCTTTTGTTTCGGCTGTGATGGCCAACGCGTTCTTCATGGTTCAACTTGTCTGCTTGTTTATGAAACGCACCTGCTAGTGTTGCTGAAAGATAACTGTCTTGACTTGGTTCATTGTGTTTTCTTGTGCAAGTTGTCTGGATGTGTGAGGAATATAACAGCGTTTTGTCAACACCTACTGAAGCCGATAAAATCAGCAGTTTTGGCCGATACCGATATATCATTGAAACCCAAATATCTGCCCAATATGTCGGTCTATCTCTACTCTTAGTACCAGGTGTTTTTCTGGAAAAACAGGCTGGATACCAGGCAGTTTTTGAGAGTTTCCCATGTTTATAATATACCAGTTTCATAAAACACCTTGCAATTGAAGGCTAAGCATGGTCTTGTACTGTAAATCTACTATTTTGATTCATACATTCCCACGTAAATGTATGTAGTATCAATAGAAAAAGGTGAAGGGTGTAAGATCTGTATTGGTATGTAGCCTCGTATCTGCCTGTAAAAAGTGTTAATCAGGTCACTTTTGAACAACTAGCTTGAAGCACGTTTACAAGTTTAGTTTTTATAATAATATCAAAGATGTAGAAACCAATAAACAACGAAACAATGAATGCAAAAATAGTACAAAGAAGCAAGGGTACACAAACATTGAATCATATACACGACATTCATGTTCATAACACAGAGGATGGCAGGCAGGCAATTGCATGAAGAGTTGAGGGGCACATAGATCATGCAGATAGGTGAGAGTTGAATTTGCAATATTGGCACAAATGGTGAACAGTTTAATTTAAAGTAAATGAGAAGATTCTAGGATGCCAAAAATCCTATTGTTTCATTAAGACTCCTGTGATGCTAAACAATTTTTCTCAGACTTTAAGGTTATCACCAAATCATAGTTAATTGTGGAATTGTGACTGAAAATTTTTTTTTGCTGAGACCCAGGGGTGGCCAACTTGTCAGGGACCAAGAACCACATTTCTTACTGTGTTACCACAAAGAGCCACATCATACACATGGGCACATTTATTGTTATGCATGTTATTTAGTGGCCACAGGTTGGTCATCCCTGTTTTGGTCATTTGTCCCATAATAGTACTAAAATTCGCTAGAATGGTATTTACTAGCAGCTTACTTTTTTGAAATTATGACTTAATTGACTGACCAAAAAAAAACTGGACTGAGTTAAATGCAGATGGATTTGAGTAAACCTTTTAATTTCAGTTCAGTGAACCTTTTGTCAACATGTAACCATAAGATGAACTCTTGTTCTTTTGTGAATGTTTTATCAACAAACTGAATTTAATAGGCAGTGCTTAGCTGTAGTATGGCATCATAAGGTTAGCTTGTGGAGCTAGCAGTACAGCATGTTCACCAGGGTGCCCTGTGGTTTTTGGAAGTGGCCAAGTGTAGTGAACATATATGACCCAAGCAGAAGCAGTGGAGCTGTTAAGGAATAGTGAGGAGCATCATTGGATGAAATTCTTTTGCTCAAATATACTTTTTGTTTTCAAAAGACTGTCATGATTTGTAAAAAATCTGTCTGCAAGCATCTCCATTGTAATAATCAAGCTTATGTTTTCTCCTTTCTGCAAAAACAATGAGTAATCTACATCTTACATTACCTATGCATATCTCATACATACCAACTTGCATATGCATATATGTACATGTTACATGCACTGCATAGTCCACTAATCAACCTTTTGTAGTGTACATTCATACAGAATCAGGGTGTCTTACAAACGCAATACTGTACATGTTACTAACCATGCATATTTCACTGACAGCAGATACCTTTCAAATCTGTTTATAGCTGCATGTCTTGCAACATCACATGATGGCGGTTATACAGTCATGTAAAGTTTACTGTTAGTTTTTTTGCTGAGCGCTACATTCCAATTTTCTGGTGAAGAGTACCATGCTTTGTCACTCATTGTTGTGCAATGTGCACCAACACTCACTTTGCTACACTTGACCTTATACACACTCGCATAGTGCCTGAGAGAAAGTGCTATCTGGTTAGTCCTACAAGCTAACCTTACAGTGTTGCACAGCTAGACACTGCCAATTTAATAAATTGTGTTTCTGTATTAACACAGAAACTAATTAGTTTTGATAACCTTTGGCAAAGACAAGCATATGCTTCGAATATTTAATCAGGGTTCTTTTCGAGTCTTGAAAAATATGATAAAATGTTTCGTTATTTTTTAGTCTGGAAAAAACTTTTGCTTTGGTCTGTTAGTATGGAAAAAGGAAATACTTTTCCGACTTGATCTTTTGACATACATTTAAGTAGTATTCATTCTGATATTTTTGATAAGATTGACAATTTGACTTTCATTGTGTTAACTATTACAGTGCCTGTATTCAATCAACCTGGGTATGACTTTTAGAAAAGTTAAGTCTAAAAATTATTTTAAAATCGTGTAACCCTGGTTAATGATAAATTAAAACATACCCTGGTTAATGATAAATTCACTTTACCTTAAGTATTAATATAAGCCAGCTGTTGATCTGCTTCCAATTTTGAGAACAACTGGTGTTATGTATAGGGATGCGCATTATGGAACATTTAGAGATTCCGGAATCTTTATTTCGAATCCTATTCTGGAATAACTTGTCAGGAGCAAAATGAGCTGATTGCGCAAAGGTTTAGAACACGGATCAGTGATCACGACCTGTTACTTAGTTTGTTACGTCACTACGCACTTAGTGCCGTTAGCTTGTTGAGTGTTTCTTTCTCTTGCTCAGGAGCGTGAAGAATGCCACTGCAAAATTTATCATAAAATTATTTGTTTTGCCAACTTTGCAATTTTTTGTTTGTATAGTCCAAATTTATTTCGAATCTAAATATTTGAAAAAACTCTGGTTTTTGGGTTCAAATACTGAATGATACAAATCCATAGGATTCAATATTCCATTATATGCATCCGTAGTTATGTATAACATATAATTATTCAAACTGATTATGTTATGGCATGATGTGGTACAGTAGTCTGATAAATAAATGCCAAAACAAAAACCTGGAAGAAGTAGTTTAAATTAAAAATAGGCAGGCATATATGTGAATCATGAGAAACACAATAAAAAAAGGTTGAAATGCATCATAATACATAAAACGTTTTTGTTTGTAGCTGCTCATTTCACTGTGACAATCTATGTTCACTATGTCACTCTTTGTTGAGTTGGTTTTCCTCACTGTGGTCTGGGGTAAAGTTTAATTATTATTGGTTTGCATAAACTTGGTCCTGTACCAATGTCTTAATGTTTTTTTATTTTGCTTCTTTTGTTAGATCTTGTGCGTGGCTTGGCTAAAGCAGTCTGTCTTCAGTATTCAGATAAAACAATGTTTTTATTATAATCATCTTACATTTTGTTGAGCATGTATTTTCCAAAAGATACATAGCACCATCGTGCTTTTTAACAGCTGGAGGCCTGGCATTGTATCATGCAGTTGAACTATATGAAGACATAAAAATTAGATTTTTTATACGCATCATATTTGATGCAGTTTTGAATGGATAACATTCTTTTTATGAAATTAATTTGTGAAGATGCATTTTTGTAGTTTATTTTTTCATTCATTGTGCTTTGCTTGTTGTAATACACAGTATTTGCATTACTGTTGCCTTAAATGTTATGTTTTAGATCTGCAGAAAAAATGATTAAATTAGAAGACAAAGCCTTTTCTTTACCACAGAACTTGTTATTAACATATCTTTGCCAATGCAAAGATTTAACCCAATGCGTAATTGCTAAAGGAGTGAAAAAGCTTAGATTAGGACAGAAATCATGATGTAGAGTTGCCTGGAGCAATTTTCTTGGCAAAAATTAAACTAGTTATTTTTGATGCTAGGTTTTTGTCAAGAAAGCAGATGCAGGCTTAACTAAGTTAAGCAGGCTAAGTTATGGCTTTAACCTGCCCTATAATTATATTCATTCTATATACTTGGTTTAAATAACTATGAGGTGACTGTGATACATGTTTCTTTTGACAGATTTCAAAGTTGTCTAAGCTGCAAAGTTCATTTTTACTTTCATTGAAAAGCTGGTGAATTTGCCTAAATTTTTATTTGCATGTTTTTACTTCTTTAAGTGGAGAACAGCTTGATGCATGCAGTAGAATTGCCCTATAACGTCACTTCATGGGAACGGAGAAAAAGCGTTGTAGGTGAATTGTCATAGCTGAACTACAAATAAATCATTCCTAAAATGGCTTTTTATTTCAATGCCAAAGCTTGGTAAGGGTTGAATGTTTTTGCGTATACTCTGATAAGAAAAAGTGAGAAATACTTTGTCTTTATTTTTCAAAGTTGTAGTCAACATTGTTCTTGGGATATGGAAATCTCTTGGAAAGTTTGTTGTGTTTTTTTTGGCCATAACTTTTGAACCAGAAACTCTAGAAAGCCTATCAAGAGCTCCAAAGATGTGGATTATAGTCTAGTTTCCAATGAAAACTGGAGTCATAAAATTGGCTCATTGTGCTTCGGGCCCAGAGCCCGATGACCTTAGCCAAAAACAGCTCTCTAGTTCAATCGCCTAGTTGAGTTATGGAGTTGCAAAGACTTGCCGAAAATGGGCAAATTATACCTTTAACACTTTGAGAACCGGCCTATGATATATTCGTACTTTAATTTCCGCCTAAAAAACAGCAGTTTTCGGTTGCCTTACCAACGCCCTAGCTCCTCCGCCAATTGCGCTAGAGAGCTGTTCAAGGGCTCAAACGGATCGGCTAGTCTAGTAGATTGTACTCGAAAAAAAATTTTTTGGTTGGGGGTTGCAGATTTTTTGTGACTGGACGTCATAAGTGAAATAGTTTTAAGGTCATTTTGGCTCATGTTGCCTGGCCTAGGGCCCAACTGCTAGGCCAAAGTGTTTCGCTGAAGTTTTCATTAGAAACTAGGTTCGAGTCCAAGTCTTTTGAGCCTTTGATTGACTTCCTAGCGTTTCTGGTTCAAAAGTTATGATCTAAGATAAACAAATTAATTAATTATGTAATTAGCTAATTAGTCAAAAATTTTTACTAACTTACATCATAACTTTTGAACCTGAAACCCCAGCAGATCATCCAAAGTATCAAAAGACTCGGATTGTAGCCTAGTTTCCAATAAAAACTTCAGCAAAATACTACCACCTAACGGTTGGCGCCTAGGGCCAGGCAAAGTGGGCCAAGGTGGCCTAAAAGTCCTCCGCTTATGACGTCACTCATAAAAAAAACCCATACCCCAAGCAAAAAATTTTTTTTGAGTGCAGACTAGAAGACTTGCCGCATCTTTTGAGACTTTTACTGGGTCTGTAGAGCATACCAGACTGGAGAAATTCATGCACAAAGCCACATGCGTTTAGGCATTTTTTTCCCCGAAAATCCCCGAATCCTAGCGGACGCCAAAGGGTTCAAGGGAAAATCCACCCGGCATCAAAGGGTGTGTTATGTTAAAACTTGGTTGAATGGAATAAAGCAGGAATCTCCAAACTACAGTCCGTGAAGCCATTTCATCCCGCCGTGAAGACATATTGTCGATAATGAAAATTAAAATATATATCAAATAAAATATTTACTAATTTGTTGCTTTGGTAGAATGCAACATATCCCAAAAAAAAAGTTTGGAGACCTCTGGAATAAAGGGTTGTTAGTATGAGCAACAGATACTTGTGTATGCAGCTCATGACAAAAGTAGGTTGAGTAAATGTTTGATTGTGAAAATGATTTTTTGCAGTGAGTTCTTTTTATTTTACTGAATTCCTTTCAGATAGTAAATGTTTTTACCAAATGGAAGCAGTGCATCTGAATTGTAGGTTTTATTACATGTGTATTTAATACCAATTGATGAACCACTCTCTACAAAAGGATGATTACAGTGCAAGCTTGAGAATGATCTGAAAGGATGAAGCATTGGCAAAACTATCATGTTGTGCTGACTGCCACCAGCATTCCTGTGGCACTGCTAATATGCTGGTGGATTTTTAGGAAGAATTCAAATGTGAAGCAAAATTCAAAAGCTAATAGCTCAAACAACTGTGACAGTGGTTGCGAAACACCTGCTTCTGCAAAAGCAGGCTTTGAAAAACACGACTGCAATACAGTAAATGATGTCAAGGCAACTGAAAACCTGGACGAAAATATCATTGCAAAAACTCTAGTAAATTCATCTAAAGATATGGAAATAGTTAAACACAATGTTAGTGAGACCATGAGTGACCAGTTTGATGCTGCAAATGAATTGCATTCTTTAACTGCAATTTCCAGTGATGTATCTAACAAAAGTCATGAAGAAATGGATATTAAGAAGGAAGCGCGAAACCTTCCAAGCACTTCAGAAAATCCTGATGCCTTTTCCCAAGAACAGAGTGAAGCAGGAAATGCAACTGTTTCAGAAACCAGCGTTGAGGTATCTGATGATAAGTCACCTGAAATCAAAGCAACTGAGTTAGGTGGATGCAATGATAAGCATTGTTTGTCTCAGGACATCAACACTAATCAGCTTGCTCATGGTGACCTAAAAAAAGATGAAACAGGAGATGGACCTATTGAGATTGAGGCAGCAGTTGCTAAGGTAACTGAAACAAATGGCCTACTTTCTGGTGATCAAAATCTTGTAGAGACTGTTGAAAATGACCAGGGGGTCTGCGAGTTACTTGCTCCAGTGCAAACTTCTGCATTGTCTGAAAGTGTTTTGCCTGCTAGCAGTTTATCTTCAAATACTGTTGAAGTGCAATCACTTGCTCCTCAAGAGGAAAACTACAACAGTGCAGTTGAAAAAAATCCAGACCGCAGTGGAAATGTCAACAACAGCAATAATGCTGCAGCTTCAAAGAAATTAAGTAAGGAGCAACAGCATTTAGATGTGAATGGCTCAGAAGACAGTGGTTGTGATTGCTGCAAAACTGAATCAGATTCTTTGAAACATCCCTGTACAAATGGATGGCATACAAGAGATAATGTAAGTTATGGTTAATAATAATTGGCTTACCTTTTGGTCTGTCCAATGTCTTGACAGTCATGGCTTGAATGGTTTGAAGGTGACTACTTGCACCAAGTCACGGGATCTGCTGATGTTGTTGTTGAAAGAACTAAGAATCCTTGTGTTTACTGTTGTTTTCAGGTCTTTCGGGTTATCTTCATTTTTTAATTTTATTGTTGTGGTTCTTTAGGGGCAGCAATCTTTAATTTATACACTTCATTTTGTTTTTGAAATTATGTGAGAAAAAAGACTTTTGCTTTTTTTCTTTTTGGTTCAGTGTTCTAGTTTTCCTACTTCTAGTTGTAAAAATCATGTTAAAATTTTAAGCTTGTATCTAAGTTAGTATTTGCTACATTTAGTTTACACATAGATAATTTCAATAAAGTGATATTTTGACTGTTTTTGCAGTTCTTAGCAGAGGTTTGTGCATGAATCATAAAAACTTATTTTGCTGCATCTAGTTGTATGCCATGTGTAACTTTATATTGTACATTTTCGTTGTCATATCAGGTGGTTTCATATTGCCCATAGTCAGGCTTTTGATTAATTTCCATATTTTTCAGTCCGAATCAGGTGAGGACATCATTGAAAATGGTGATGCAGGTAGCAGTGAAGGTGAGAGCAAACAAAAAAGTTCCGTGCGACCACGTGCATTGCCAAGGCTGAGTCAAGTGACCAATCCTGAAGAGAACTTTGAAGTTTTAGTGGAATTTCCATCTGTATGTATATGTTTGTTGTTTTTCCACTAGTGTGTGACTCTCGGCTATGTGGTCCTGCTAGTCAGGCCAAGCTTCATCACCTTGTAAAAGACTTAATAGTTGGATTAACTCTGACTGGTCCTCTTCAAGTGTTTGAAAAAAAGCGTTTTTGTAAAGTGCAAAATTGTAGTAGCTGTGTTACTGAGAGGTACAAAACTTAGGTGACTATTTGGAGAAGTTTTGGTACCATTTTTAGTCAACCGGTAGGCTTTATTCCAATACCACATTTTTGATTCCAGATCTTTGCTTCCAGAAAAATATTGTTGAACTCTCCCACCTGCTGGTTTGCAACAAGAGACATACTAGGGTTACCCAGAAAGCATTGCTGCACACTCAGTATTACTTATTTGCTTTGCTTCTGTTCAGAGATTGCAAGATGCTGTCTTCTCCCAATAATAGCAGTAGTTATGCTATGCACACATGTTCTAAGTTGATTGATACCAAAAAAGACCTTTGTTTAAACACATAAGTGTGTTTCTTATGGAGATTGTCACTAGATGGATACTGATATTTATGAGTTTATGAGGTCCATGTTAAGATGTAAAGCGATTAGCTAATTGTTGTGGAAGTTCAATGCTATTCTGACACCAGATGCTCATTTTTTGAAATTTAAACAAACTGTAGTTTCGAACATTCTTAATGTATCAGTTCAAAGTGTTGTAGGAATATATTTCTGCCAAGTTTTATAGTCTCAAGGGGAGTCGTATATATGAGCCTAGTTATGAGGTGCATTTACCACTGGCAATGGCATGTAAAGTTTATGAGCAATGTTATATGTAGTCNTTTTTTTGCCTNCTATTTTGACTTCATCAAAGCAACTATTCACAGCAAAGTGTGTAAAAATGTGACCAATGCTTGGGTGTCCTGCACTCTTATTTTCAAACCATAATTGCTTTGTAAGAAATTGTGAAGCAAAAAAAAGTTGTAATGTCACATTTTGAAGTAAATTGGTCTTCACAAGGATTTTTTCAATTATATCAAGCACATATGTTGAAAGTTGATAGTAGTCAAAACTTTCCTGACTTACAGCTAAGGTTTTATTTATATCGTAACATTTTATTGTTACATGAACATGACTTAATAACTGGTTGTGTTCATATGATTGCATGGTCCATATTTCCCACAATTAATTTGCATAGGTACTATAATGTGTAATGGGGTAAACCCTATCCATAATTTTATATCAATAAGAAAAATTTACGTTTGGTCATCAGAAATACTTGGATTCTGTTTTTAAACTTTATTATGAGTTGGGATGTGCATTATGGAACATTTGAAGGTTCTGGAATATTCCGGAATCTTTATTTCGAATACAGAATCCTTTTCCGTAATAACTTGTTAAGAGCAAAATGATCACACAGAGGATTAAAACGCTAATCAACGATCACACGACCTGTTATTTAACATGTTACATCACTACACAGTGCCATGAGCTTGTTGAGTGTTTCTTTCTCTTACTCAGGAGTGCAAAAAGTGCCACTGCAAAATTTATTGCAACGGCAAAACTTATTGAAACTTATTATTTTGCTGACTTCGTAATTTTTCATGTTTATTTAATTCAAACTTATTTCAAATCTAAATATTTGAAAAAATTATGAGTTTTGGATTCGAATACTGAAGGATTTGAATCCATGGGATTCGACATTCCATTATATGCATCCCTAATCACAAGGCTGTTTTGCTTCATGCATTCGTCAGCTAGTTAATTAACCTGACATAAGGTGGTTATTATGTTTCAGTTAGGAGCAATTAAACGGAATTCTGCGATATATGTGTTGTATTGGCAAATATTTTGTGCATTGACAAAAAAATGCAATTCAGGCTGGAACAGAAATATGAAGAATATGCAAAATATCTGGACCTATTTAAATATCCGTACAGCAATTGGAAAAATCAAATAACTAATTACATCACCTTGGTAGAATTATTGCTGTTTTTTCAAAAAAAACATTAGGAGTTTTTCTTACAGGTTTCTGCATCCTCTTCAAAAATTTTGATAAAAAATGGGTATTGAGGTTTGCAAGTGTTTTTTTTCCTTAAACAACTGCACGGAAATATTTTCATTGATGACATTTATTATTTGTTTAATGTAAGTGGCACAGGCCAAGGTAGTAATGCAGTTGATGCTGTGTTCAAGAAAGTCCTGTTTTGCTTTGTGCAACCAGGAACGTGTCGGTTTGTTGATCGGGAAGCTGGGACGAAACATAAAGCAGTTAAAGCAGGACTCGGGAGCTGACATTTACGTGAAGGAAGTTACGGGTCGAGAAGATATTCAAGTTCTGCAGATATGCGGTTCGTTTTCCAACATTTATCAATGATAGGTTTCTGACGATAATCGTTTCTGAGTTGATGACGTGCTGCACCTAGTATCATTTTTTTGCCAAGCGGGTTTATAAAATAGAAGATGTGGAACAGTTGCGGTGAAAGTAAAACATTACCATGGTAAAAACTGAGAACAGTGGCACCAGCACAAATATCTACCTTCTAGCATGTTATCAGTAAATTATGCGAATAAATTTGGCTGTGCGTGAGGATTTTGAGGGATCTCAATTTTTTTATGATTTCAGCTTTAAACATCTGAGTAACTGTATCGCTAGGCATATGAAATTAAAACTGGTTTAATTTTATGAGAACTATTTATAGATAAAAATTTGATTAATGAGTTACCAACGCACGTAGGTTTTAAAAATTTTTCACAAGTTTTTAACAAGCACTCTGCCTGTGCCACAGCGTACAATCGTACATGAAGTCAGTCGGCCAGATGTCTGCTTGTGATATACGGTAGTATTTCCACACTCACTACTCGCAGTGTTTGGCCTTTTTTGAGAGAGATTGCTTGCTTTCATGCATAAGCTGCTTGTCGTTACTTTGAATTTTTGTCCGGACGTTATTGCTCTGCATGGTTCACTGCACAAGCATCGTAATTTTTGTTATCTGCTTTCAGCGGCGTAAAAACACTTGTGTGTTTAAAATAGAGACATGCACAGGCGGACTAGTTTTGTCCACGTCTTGTCTCTGCCTTGCAGTGTTCTGCTGCACATCAATTTAAACCTGGCTCTGGGATTTTCACAACCGCAGTTTGGATGCCAGTGGAAATAAGTCAGTCTGCCCAGTTGTATGTGTGCGGTTGAAAAAGATGAGTGCAAAGCGAACAGTTAAGTTAAATATTTCCGATAGTTACACGTACGCTAGTTCTTTCTCACACCAAAGTAGTCATGAAAACCCCTGGCGTACACGAGTAGTGGTGCAAAATCGCACGACAGCAATGATTAAAAAATACCTCGGCTTTAATAACTCATGTGCTTAAGTGAGCAGGTTTTTCCTTATTGCCCGAATTCAAACAATGCTTCCTGATGCGAGTACACACAAGAGTTTTGCTTCAGCAATTGGTGTGCGATGTATGGTGCACTTTTTCTTCCACAGTCGCAAAGAAAATAGCCAGTTTGTGCATGATTAAAGGACTGAACGGGCCCTAGTTTGTCCATGGCACGTTGCAACTGTGAATCAAATCCGGGTTTGTCGTCCAGGGACGCAAAGTGAGGTCGAGAGTTGTGTGTGTCGGATCAAGAGGCGATTCAATGACGTGTCGTTGAACCACTTCGACGCCAAAGACTTACCGGTGCACTCAAGCAGCTCAGTCATGTCGCCCGACGTTCACACTCCTCAGAGTCCGGCGTACCCTGTCGCGAACTTTTCTCAGGTGCACAGAGTTTGTGTTCTATTCCAAACGTCTGTCGCGCTTCTTCGTTCTAAACTCACTGTCTCGGGAGTTGTGAACAGTTACAAGTTCCTGATTATTTTGTGTGTTGTTGCCTCCATGCCTTTTGAAACTTCGTTAATGCGTTGTGCAAACCTGGTGCTTAACGAATTGGCGGGTTTGATAACGCCACTGAAAAAGTTTGGAGATCCAACTGACCCGCGCGAGTGGTCGTTTTTCATCAGTGTGCGTTAGAAAGGAAATCAAGCGTTTATTCGGGCTGCGTGGATGTGATGCTGGTCCGTCCGTTACGATTCACCCAAATGCACGCAGCGACCAATTCCACAGCGTCGTTTTGATGTGGGGCCGCGTTCTGCTGATCACCGCACACCTTCGCGTGTAAATCTAATGATCGAAACGGGAAACGAACGCTACTTAAAAAAATAGCTTATTTGGCAATGCTCTGGTTTGTCTTCGCCTTTTGCGACGTCGGACTGTTGCAAGACAGACAATTGCAACGTTTCCAGCTTCAAGTAACTTGACTGATTATGATTTGAATTGCAGAACAGGGCACTTTGTCTGTTTATTCCGTGTTTTTCACTTAAATGCAGTGAGGGGCGAACTGACTTACCGTCCTCGCGGACCACATTTATGGCCCGTGGGCACCATTGTTTCTGGTATCGCGGGCCATTTTCGGCAGACCTTCGAGAGCCAAAACTTTTTGGCTAAAAAAGGCTTAGTGGAAGCCAAAAAAAGCTTTGTGGAACAAAATGACCAGTGGGCCGCTGTTCACCCACCACTGAGATGTAATGTTATCGGAAACAGGAGAGTCTAATAAACGACTCACAAAGCGCCCTCTTATGAAAATTTGAAAGAAGTTGGATTTTTTTAGTCTTGCATTATGTCGCCACTCCTGAAGCACGCAAGGTTGCGAGCGTACTTTTTCAGGAGCCTTGCTTCGGCGTCGTGTCCAAAAGGAAACAAGTTATCCGTTTTCCTTTAAGCAAAGTACGCGTTGATTGATGAGCGAACCAGGGTAATGTGACTGGCGAGTAAGCAGCTCATGTTACAATTGTACGTTTGTGAAAGAGAACTGACGCCGGCTGCGCCATAGTTTCAAAACGGTTACGTTAGCCGATCCCTGTCTCCGAACGCTTCATTTTCCAAACTGGCCTGAGAAAGAGCAATGCAAAATCAGCTTTAGATTACCGGTAGTGGTGCATTGTGATTGGTTGCCACCTAGGATGCCTCGAAAATTTTCATTTTAAGCCTCCGCCTTGACTTCACAGCTGACAACTTTTGTGACTTCACAGCTGACATTGTGGCTTCACAGCTGACAACTTTTTTCCCACTGACATGCGATCTTTCTCGTTATGTTTGGAGGACAAAGGGCGATTTTGCGCCTGTGCGCTTTCCTGATTTTGCCCTTAATCCGCTGCTGGCGGCAGTACCCTGCTGCTCGTGACGTGACCGAGCCCTCGTCTCGTGCAGTTGAGTCTT
>JGI24021J15306_10003674_pt1 | contig 17436 bp, 5 predicted proteins | sample Ectturendosymbi1_FD_15306 | JGI IMG/M metagenome (IMG submission 15306)
AGGAGAGATGCAGCCGACTCTGCCGTACAACAACCGACAGCTGATAACAAGCTCTCTTACGCCAACTGACGGCATAGCAAGATTCGACGGCGCTGCTTATAAAAAGTTTTCAAGCAGCGGTGCACGGTGCCGCTCTTCTCTCGGGGCACCATGTTTGGCGGAATGCAGCAGCGAGAAGTACACGTACGGTTCTGGCACCCTTCAGCCAATGCCCCTTACACACAAGATCCCAGAAACCAGGATCGACAGAATGGACTGCGACGACTCTCACTTCCACACGCTCGGGTGTCGGAACGCGTGCTCGTTGCAAAATCTTCAACCGGTCGGGCGCAGGAGCGACCCGAAGAAGTTCTTCACCGAATCTCGCCTGACTGCGAAGACAAGTCACAACAAAGATCACGCAACTTTCCAAAAAACGGAAACGTGCCCTGTTCTTCCTGCTGCTGCCGAGGCCACCGGCACCAGGGCAAACACCATTTTCACGAAGCTATGACAGATATGACCAGAAAATCGTTTAGTTAACTTCATTGTTTGCACGTCAGTTTATCCCATTCTAAAGACATCGTTCACAGATTTTTGTGGCTGTGGCCATAGCTTGCTGCAAGAATAAAATCGTCTCTTATTTTGTCCCAAGAAAAAAACATTTCCCATATTTTGACGAAAGAAGGAAATTTTCTGTACAGGTTGGACTGTAAATTTTCATTCTCTTCCTGAATGTTTTAGCAACGCTTTCTGAAAGTAAGGTAACGTCTAGCATCAAACTTGTGTTAAAGCTTTATGTCATTCTGCATGCAGTTGAGTGACCATTAAGTTGGATACTGCGTTGCTCTGTCATCGTTGTGCATTCTGTCGTTAATGAAGCTCTTTGTTATGCAAAGCCCAGTGAGTTTTATTCAAATACTTTTGCAATAATTTCCGCAAAATGTACATAATTATTGGCAAGAAGTCCTGGTGTAGGTCGCTCGTTGCAAACAAGTTTTAACACAAACGAAGGTTTGTCTGCTGCTGGGGGGTAAGTTTTGCTCTTCTAAATATCCACAGTTTCTCTAACAAAGCATTTGCAAAAATCAAAAGATTTAACAAAATCTTCAAAACGTCGTTTCTGAAGAGCAAAACTCAATAATGCTGGAAATGATGACGATTATTTTCGAAGTATGAAACTAATAACTTCGTTCAATTAATCATTTTTGATTGCTGCTTTCAGTCCGATTTTGCAAGAAAAAAATTTTGAGAGCTTGTGAGAAGTGCGAAGCTAAAGTGACCCATTTTGTCACAACACTGGATTGCCCCATGTGTTCTTAGCGCAGATTGCAGTATCGAGCGGTTATTGCAAAGGTACATGTTAAAATCGTACAGAACGGTGCTTCCTTGCCTTCTCGGTTTCGTTCAACCATGTCATCGATTGCTGCATTCCCATTCGCCATATTGTGAATGCATGACCGATGTGACAATAATCATGGTGGGTCTAGGACTGTTCAGCGATGCCCTTTCGGCGACGCCGGTTCGACGACTGGACGTTGGACAATGGTGATAGCAAATGTTTTATACGAAAAAAGTGTGTTTTTGAAATGCAGCACAACTGCCCTATAACGGCACTTCAAAGGACCGAAGAAAAAGCGTCGCTAATGGCGAACTGACCTTGCAGCCGAACTACAAGAAATCGTGCCTTAAATGGCGTTTTAGTTGAAGGCCAGAGCCTGGCTAGAGTTAAAAGTGTTCTTTGAGTAGCGTTGCCGCTTACTGTATCATGTTTTCGCAAATACTCTGATAAGAAAAACACACGCAAGAATTTGAAATCACCGGCAGTGGTATTTACATGCAATACAGAGCATACAGTACTAAAGTACTGCATTACGTTCGCTAAGTTTCGTTTGTATCGCAGTTTCGTTTGTGCTGTTCTTGCGACAGCTTTATCTAGCACATGCTTTGAATTTTGCTGGAGAATTTTCCACCGTGAGCTACTGCTTCATTTACTCGACATTCTACTCACTGCTCCACCAAGTCTCAGTCAAATTGACGACAGTCGTAACAATCCCCAAAAATCCCTAATGCAGTACATTGCAGTAAAATATGGAACGATTTCCTTCGACTCAATGATGTCACTGCTACGTCACATCCACGGCTCAACAATGCCCCGCTTAACTGCGTTAGTTTTCGGTCATGAAAGGTTTGTGTGACGGCATCACAGCCCAGCAGAAATTTCAAACTGTGAGGAAAACTTGCAACTGCCGTTGTTCACGAACAAAATATTCTGCGGGGACCGACAAAAAGCGTCGCTATGAGCGAAGTGACGATATAGGCGAAGTCGTTGTAGCTAAACTCTGATGTACGTAAAAGATTGGGATTCTGTCGCGACCGAAGAAAAAGCGTCGTTGTCGGCGAGCTGTCGTTAAAGCCGAAATCGTCATAGGCAAATTCTACTGTACTTCAAAGGTTAGAATACAAAGGAAGTTTATTTGTCCTAAAGTTGAGCCTAAACCTTAACCCTAAAGCTAATCCCAATTTTTTTGAGAAAGTACGTAAAAAGCGCTCCCACGAAAAGTGTCGTGTTTATAACCGATTTATCGCCGAATTAGCATCGCCGAACTGTCCCATTCCGATCATGGTACTTCGATTGTTCATTGTATCATTAGACAACAGTATTTGCTTTAATTCATTCACCGCATGCTTTCCGACAGGCAGCACCTTGGCTGCGATCTTCATGGTTTGATCATACAGACTCAGTTTCGCAAACAATGTGTTTTTTCGTTTCATCAGCACATGCGCAATTCGAAAAGAGTTATGGACGAGAGACCTTTTTACCAGCAGAGTCATTTACGACTCATGGATGTATAGTCAAGCGTTTGCGGGTATCCTTTTTACGTCATGGACGCAGTTACTTGTTTCTGACAGGATTAGTTGCTGACTGCTGTAGACGTAAAGTTACAACGCTTGAAGTTACCCATTTCATTCACGACTGCTGATACGTGTTGGGTAATTAACAAGATAAAAGCACGTTGTCAGAGGGTAAAAAGAATTAGGAACAAAAATTTCTGATACAAAGAAAAAATCCTCGTTGGAATAGTTTACTTTTCGTCACGAATAAAACTGGCACTTCGAAACCAGCGAGAAAATATCCCGCGCATGCGCAGCCGTTGCTGAGCAACGCATCCAACGCATGCGCCCGAATTTAAAACTTTTTGGATCGTCCTGGCAGATAGTTAGAAAACAGAGCTGCGTGACGACCGATATCAAACGTACAGTTTAAAACACCCAGTGATTACGCAAAAAGCGATTAACATTTCTTGAAAATTTGCAGAAGCATCTGGTGAGAACAAGAAATTCATGTCAAAATTTCAACATAACCACCCACATCCTGGAGCAATTAACATAAAGCCCTATCTTCATTGAAGTACAAGTCATGCAAATATACAAATACATGAGTACAAATTATACAATTACAGTGTAGTCAACTAAATATCAGAGACAACCTTCTTTCATCAAGCTTGCTTCCAGTCATGCTAGCATATGACTCAAACACACTCTTTGATTTAAGCGATCGTCAGTTTTATGCAAACATTGGACAATTATAAACGTATCTGGAACACACAGGTAATTTTAGATCAAGTATAAAATTCTTTGAAATATTTATGCAATATTCAGCTGTTAAAATTCGACTTTACTTTCTAAATATCGACATATGTTGAAAATAAACTGCTAGTACATCAATTTAATGAAATTTACGTTTAGTAGTCTCAACATAAATATATCGTTATTTCAAGACGATTCAGGAACATTGTTGGATTCGGCAGGAAGTGCGAAACACCCCAAAAAACAAACGGCCTCTGATTTTTTGACTTGGTTCTAATGGCTCTCGTGTCTCAGGCGTATCAAGCCCTGGCAAACAAGAGAAATACACTTCAGATCAAACATCCATTTGAAGTACAGGTTGTCGTTGCAAACAAAAGCATTGACAATGTTTCTGATGAACGTCAAGCTCTGTGCGGTCGACGGAGAATGTCTCCTTTGCTGAATATCCGCTCGATGAGAGCAGAGCTCTCGGCGAGCAAAGACAAAACGCGACAGGCAAGCATGTGCAATGTAGGAAGTTGTTTGCAGTACTTTGGCCAAAAATGCAGGCCTCCCTATGGAATATTCTGTTCTTCCACTACTTTCATATATCGTGAAAACTGTTTTCGGGTGGAAAGTTTTAGTGTTGATTGCATAAGATCGTTTTTTAAGAATGGCTATTCTTGGATAGTACTGTAATCTCGAAGCTTTGCTAGCAATGGTTGTTTTTTAGCTCAGTGGTAGAGTGTCCGCTTCCCGATTGAAAGACTGTGTGTTCGATCTACGGCATGACCACAGAGGACTCGACGTAGCGCTCCTTGGGCATGAGCGTTCACTGCAACCTCCGACAAAAACATCATTCAGGCTTGTCGTTGAATAAATCCGTCGCATTGCAATGGTTACTTCCTTACCGTCATTCGAAGATATGATTGAGCAACCCTCCGTTATAGGATTATCACACATCAAGCCGTCTTCTTCGTCATTGACAATCTCTAGGCCAGGGGTTCTTAAACTAGGGTCCATGAATTCTCTCCATAAACATGCTTTATGGGGTCCGAAAACCAAAATGCTATCAAGAAAAACCGCTAATTTTGTCCGCCCGTTCGGGCCATTCAAGCTTTAGTGTTGATTACAGTTTTAGTGCCATTGAGCTTGATGGCTCCTCAACTGTATTCTGACACCTAACAGGACAGAGACGGGGAGTGAATCACTGATCGACATGTTGATAAAAAAAACAGCATTTCTCTACACTCAGACCTCGTTTGTCCGAATTCCGTTTAACAGGAATCCCCGCTATCTAACACAAGACTGGTAGGAATGGATTTCTTCCAGTGCATTTTACCCCTTTAATCCGGAAACATCGCTGTCTGACACGGACATTTAGAACGGATATATCAAATCAATAGACAAAAACCGTTAAACCGGATTGTGCCAACTGTTAATTTGTTGTTTATTAAATCACAAATGAAGTGTGCAGGCCCGTAACCAGCTTGGGGCACTAGAGGGGGCGAAGAGTTTTCTGGGAGGGGCTAAAATTTTTGAAACTATGTCCAGTGGTTTTAAACTATTTCAACGCATTTTCCAGGGGGCAAACATTTTTGCACGGGGGCTTCGGAACAATAAATCGCTCCGACACTACTAGACGAATCAGAGTAGTCCGGATGAACGAGGTCTGACTGCTTTTGTAATTTGCGGTTAACATGAAATTACAGAAATGAAAAAATCGGAGCGATTTATTTATCTAAATCGAGACAAATGGAACAAAACATCCGGAAATAAACGAGGAACAAATTTCCGAAAATGTTTTACTACGTTTTAAGTATTTTCAATATTCTTCAACCATAAAAAGCATGTACCGAACTTCCAGACCCCAAATATAAAAAGTAAACGAAATGAAGTTACCAGTTAATACACGAGATCTATCTTCTAAGGTGGACGGTCGGTTCTATTGAAGGAAATCTATCGCAACCTAATATCTTGTTCCAAGTCATGGCTTTTATGCTTAACTATTGAAATATACCTTGCGTCACCATATAATACGAGATAAATTAAAACTCGGCAATTTTCATTGCAGAAAACACATTCAAACTCAGGTGCAAAAATGCTGAGAAACAGTTCAATAGAAATCCGGTCTGAAATTGCTTTAGATCAGTGGTTCTTAACCGGGGACACGCCTCCTCAGAGGGGGTCAATAAATGTCCAGGGTGGCGCGAGCCCTACACGCTGCACAGCACGGAAAGTTTGATCAATAAATTTACCAAGTGATACGTTTTCATTTACACTTTATTTAATGATGTTTGAAGCAAAGGAAAATTACCTAAGCGAGGAGTGGTATAGGAAAGGTTAAGAACCATTGACATGCTGTAGATATAAAAAATAAACAGTTTCTGCAGCAGAATTTGTTTGACAGTTTCTACAGCGGAATAGAAAACAATTGTGGTACTATGGTACTAGAAACATTGTTGGTATTCTTTTCTTTGTTGGTGTGCATTAACCATGTGCATTAAAATTAATTAATATCGTTTCTGTGAAAATAGTTTCATGAGGTGTTGCTGTTGCATCTTAGTCCGTTTGGGTTTTACTGCGTTCCCTGAAATTGTTCGCATTAAAAGTCTCGCATCAAGTAGTGGGTTTCCTTTGGTCTCCGCCGCATTGCAAATCATGTGTTTACCGAGCACAAAACAAATTTGCGTTCCCATGCATGAATCATCATATCGACTGAAAATGCATTTCCCAAACACATGATTGTACGCCTTGGTTCTCAGCCTGCGTACTTTTTGCCACATCATGGCAGCGCTGGACTAGTCTTTAGCTGTGGGTGCATTTTCTCTTTAGCTATCACAAGTGTTTCCAATACATGTGGTAACTGCAAACGTTTAATTAGCGAAACATTATTTTCTCACGGCTTGAACTTGCCTGCATCGCAATTTGCTTCCCATAATCATATGAAGGCTTTGTACATATTGAACCTTGTACTCAGAGCAACAGGCCTTTGCTTACTTCTAACTGTTCCCTTCACACTATAAGTAGCTTCATCCACGCGAATTCTGCAGCTTAAAAGACCTTTGGGCTTTCACAGCCTCCCACTGTTCCAACTATTTTACTAAACGGTCTGCTTAGAACTCATGGCAGTATTATGCAATGGTGCTAAACATGGCGCCATCCATAGGTGTGCATATAAATAATGTCACATGGCTATGTTCGTATTCTTTCGTGTATCTATGCTGTCCTTGTGACGGCCATTTAAAACCTTCAGCCTACTGCGTTGTATATGGGAAAAGTTTTATGCAACATAAATATTGTACCACAAACAGTTATTGTTTATGCTGCATCGTTTCAACAGTTGTTAAAGAGTTCCAACATTTTGCTGAGAAGTTTATAGATCATCGCTATATCGGATGGTTTGTCTCTAATCAGAGGAAAATTATTTGCAAAAATGAGCCTTCTTGCAAGCTTATGCTCTTTGCAGACTTTGCTCAACTGATAACCGCAGTGTTTGAAATGGCTCAAAAACAATTTTATCCCGTGCTTATAAGTTCCACAACGTTTGATTTTTCCATCGAAAGTGTTTTGTGATTAGACTGTCATGCGAATGCAAGAATAAATATAGAGATTTGCCACACGAGCAGGCGCGTAACGAGGGGGGAGGGGGTCGAAATTCCCTGTGCGCCGAAACACTAAGGGGGCCCCAAACCACTACGGGGGAACACCGAATGGCTGCGGGGGGCGCCAAAAAGTCCCAACATTGTCATAAGTACTTTCTTCAATACAGTACATTTGCTTCCGACCTCAGTTTCGAACATGGGGGCGCCAAACTTGCTTCTAGCCCCGGGCGCTATCTAACCTCGTTACGACCCTGCACACGAGCTCAAGAGTCAGAAAATTACGCACTTTTTACGGAATCAAGCGACAAGCTTCAACAAAGTTTTGGCCAACTCAACTACAGCATATGAAGCAGAGAAGAAACTACAGTGTGAAATGCACTGCCAGCGTAACAAAACGTATTGTTAGTTTAGCGCATCATTGTACAGTTTACCAATCACGTGGTTGCTATTGTGAACGCACAGAGAGGTGCTTTTGTGAAACAAAATGACTTTTATGATCCACGCAACGCAATCGAATTAGGAAACTGACGTTGTGCATTATTTAGCTGACAGCAATAAGTATACTGGTCTCAAAAGGAACAAATCTTCTACAGTTCTCCTTGCTTCTGAATTGTAACTTCAGCAATAAATCCACTTTACAAATACATCTAAATCCAAAAGATGCACTTGGTAACGTGATTGTCAAGTAACTTTTCACCAGACCCTGCATTGGGAATTAAGCTGGCCATTTTAAGAGTTGGAATACATTCCAGACATTGTTTTTTCCTGACCGTTTGACGGACAGCCAAAAAGATGGGCCTTTGCATTTGAAATTTTGCTTGGTAGTGTGACATCACCACTACCTTCATGTGACGTCATTTAGACGTATGGCAAATTTTCATGTAAACTTAAGATTGCCAGAGTTCGAACAATGTGTGCTTCTGTTCTGCAGAGAGTTTATGGTGTCAACAGAGACAATTGTTCTTTTAATTTTCCCCTTAGGTCGTTTCCATCTTCTACATCACATTGGAGAGCTTTGTTGCAAAGTCGTGTCGCTTGTTGTTTGTATTCCTGAACATTTGTGCAATTTGCGGATCTCGCGTAATTGTAACTCACCCACAAAAAAGTCTTTGATTTGCTTTTTTTGGTGCCTATGTGTGTTATAACTTCGGAAAACAATTTAATGGCTCGCTCATATTCTCCTTTAGCGGCGAAGAACTTTCCACAATGAACAATGCTGTTGATTGATCTGCTCCAAACGCCAAGTATATCCGTTGCTTTTTTGATCAATAAGTCACAGCGTTTTTCACACGCTTCACGAAACACTTCCCTTTCTTCTGCGTTGCAAAGTTTCCATAACTTTGTGCAGGTACGTACATAAAAACGCATGTTTTCGATATCGTCGAATGACTTTTTTGAAGAATATTTCAGCAACCCATTCTCATATACTCTCTCCGTCTCCAGGGAAGAACCATTGATCTCAAGTTCGGCGATCCGCAGGGATTCTTGCAACACACGCTTCCTCTGACTTTCGCTCATGCTCGACGTTCGTTTAAGTCGAATGTTTTTCTGCACCGCTGGAATTAGTTTCACGAAGAGAAGTTTCACTCCAGTAACTGTTTCGCATTCAACACATAATGCTTTCACCAGGTCGGCTGTCCATAAGAACTTCTCCCTTCTTTGTTCGGTGAATGCTTTGTCGTCATAGAGCACGACTCTTGACAAGGAATGCAGAATGGAAACCATACGATCTATAAAGAAAGTCTGATAATAATCAGTTCTGCTGAGAAAAACATGCCGAGATTTTTCACGGAACTTTGAAATCAGTTCTGAGGAAATGGTCATAGAATTCTGGGCAACCTTTTGCAAATTATTAAACAGATCTTTGTCTGGAATAAACGGTTTATAAAACTCCACATCTTCTTCCTTTACTTGCAACACCGTGGCAGCATACTCAGAGATGTCAACTCCAGATTGCAGTAAATCCTTACCTGCGTCTATGCAAGCTTTAATGATTTGTGGTGCGTGGTCATGTACAGGAACAGGTTGCTTGTTTGTGAAAAACTCGAGTTTTATGTCACAGCTCGTTCTTTTTGCTACTTCATCCCAGATCTTGCAAGCACAGACTTGTAAGTTCTGTTCAGCTTTTTCCAGAATATATGCACTTGTTGTTACTCCAAGCACTTCGCGCAAATGGATAGAAATCATTTTTGAAAGAAAATCCTCCACGTTTAGATCACATGTTTCAAAATGGTTTGAGACAGATTTCAAATGAGGTTCCATGCTTCTCATCCAGTGCAAACTTCCCCTTTTCCTCAAATCTTTGCTTACAAGTGACGCAATACTCCAGGCCGCTTTTTTCAAATGCAGAGAGAACTCGCGCCTCTCCAAGCTTTTTAAATGTTCTTGCACTGCCGAAAAAACAAGTTTATGAAAATAAACGTTTGCCACATTTGCTCCTTGGCCAACATTGCAGAAAGTAAAGTCGGCTATTCGGTCAATAAATGATCCTGAATCTACTTTGTTATTAAGGCAAATAGAGTCTGGATCAGCACTGCTCACTGTTCGTCTGTGACTCTGCATAATGTTGCCAATTAGAGATCTTGGAATGTAGCCATGGTGAAACATGGAAATAGTTTTCATTTTACTAAGCACACCTTCTTCCTTATCAAGCAAAGTGATGATGGCTTCAAAAACATGTTTGTAGCTGGGGCCAAACTTTTTGGCAAGTTCTAGGGAAATTTCTCGATATCCTTTAAGACCGTCTAACTTTAAATAGTCGCAGTACGTTATGTGACAAATTCGGCAAAATGCTTTAACGGCGTTAAGTCCCAAAGGCGATCCACTCAAATTATCAATAATTTTCGCAGCACAGTTTTTTTCCTCTGAAGAATCGTAAGGATTTAGAAGCTTTAGACCTTCTGCTCGTGTTAAGCCTCCAACTTCGTGTTTTTCACAAACTTGGCTGTCAGCCAAAGCACGTTTGGAATGCGATGTGACATAAATGTGGATAAGCTCTGTACTTTCCATTTGTTCAAGAGACAAAGATATTTCCTCTAGCAAGTCTTGATTGTGCTTCGGTGGGTCTTGAATGACAATGAGAATAGGGACTGATGCCGAAACAAGAAGTTCCATGTACGTTTGAGTATGATTTTTATCCAAGCCAGAACATGCCTCTTCGGCAGCAACCTTTTTGCACAGAAGATTGTGCTTCAGCATTTGTTTAGCAAGATCCTGAAGACCTTTTTTGATATCCACACAATCACCACTGCAGTCCATCTCGTGCTTGACAACCAGTTCGGATTTCTTACAATCGAAAGGAAAATCCTGAGCAAGTTTTCGCACTATTTGCGTTTTTCCCGAACCAGGGATACCGTAAAGATGTAGCAGTGAAATTCGTTTGTATCTTTGGCCTTCTTTGGTAAGTTGATAATCACTTCTGTCCATAAAATCTCTCACTGGGTGGCGCAAGTTCAGTATCGACGATTTTTCAGCAGCACCTTTGAAAAAAGAGCTTCACGGAAATCGGTGGGAGGAACGTTAATGTGACACACTGCTTATAACAACAAGTAGATGAATTTCTGCAAGAGACGCTTCAGCAATGAGCAATATCACCCTTCTGCAAAATTTCAGAACTTTCTCAGCATAAATTTTAGTTGATCCGATGTAATTTTATGAACGTTAAATTATATATTTTAGTGAATATCTAAAGCTCAACTTGTGTATCAATAAAACGTAAAAGCAGATAAAACGTAAAAACTTTAGACATTCAGTAAATTTAACCTGGTGTCCTCGGAATAGCAAGAAGTTATATATTTTAGGTCAACTTAAATCCGTTCACTGATGGCTAGTTACTGATGTGGACTAGTGCATGCCTCTATAAATTGTACTTACGTCGAACATGATCTAAAATGAGTTTTGTAACAACGATTGTCATGCAAACGTCCGACAGAAGTCTTTCATAATCTTATCAAATCTGAAATCAGCATTCGGATATTTGACTGAGGCATGGGCACAAGTTTTTGGGGAAAACGGGGGACGCGACCCCACTTTTTCAGACGGCGGGGATGTAATATGTCACGTCCACCCTATTTTTTTCTCTTTAGGTTTTGTATTTGGAGAGGTTTCAAAAATAAAAGTGATGTTTGTCACATTTTGTGTGAAGAGCTTTTCATGTTAAATGGTAGACCACACATAGCCAAGTTGATGTTGAAATAGAGTTTGGTGTGGTATCACAGGTTCTGTTAGTTTATACATTTTAGCTTCTATAACATGATTTTTAACATTTTTCAAGTTTCTAGAGACCGCGACAGATGGTTTAACTGCTTCATTATGACATTTTTACCCTGTGTGGTGTGCTTTTAGAAAGGTCATTTTTTTGAAACAGTGAGAGTTTTAACATGTGAGAGACTGAACATGTGAGAGACCACAGTGCAGACAAGATTTGTTTCGTGCAGAAATGTAACTGGCTTTGCTATAACATTGGCTGTCACCAGGGGTGTAGTGGGGTGGGAGGGCGTGGGAACGGCGTTCCTAGGCAGCGCAGAATTTAATGATGCTAGTGTATATAATGTGAGAAAGTTACGTTTTCAGGCAAATCTCTAGTAAGCTTTTGCCGAAGACAAAAAGCAGCACTATTGCTACTTAATGTTAGGATGGGCAGTTTTGCAAATGATTGTCTTCAACCACTAGTTAACAGGATTTCAATAAAAACGTTGGAGAAGTATTTACCTAGTTGTATATTGACCTGTAGCTCAAAACGTACGGACATGACAAGGAATTAAAGATAAAATGTAAATTTATCATCACTTCTTGTAATGTCGCGACAATGGTGACCAACAAATCCAAAAGACATTTTTGCTGCTTTTTTCCAATTTTTAAATGTACAGGTCTGGGCTGGAGTTTGCATTCTTGAAAATTAAATGAAATCTCTCGCTGTGACCAAAACAACGCTGCTGATTCTGATAACCTGCCCCTGGCGTTGGTGTTCGAAGATGTACCAGTTGCAAGGTTTTTGCAGAGTGATGGTGCACAAGTCGGTAGCACATTTCAACGTTGCTACTGTGTGACAAAAGCTTGTCTGCAAGCGTTGTGCGTCCAATTACCTTGCCCAGTTACGCTTGTAATAGACAAAGTCAACAGCACATTAGTCAGTCTAAACAAATCCTATTGTGACCGAATAAAACGTGCATTAATTCAGAACAAGCGTTGCCGCCCCTACATGTGTGAAATCATTGTTTGATTTTTACTCTTGAGTGAGCGATACTCGACTTACATTGCCAGGTATCGTTGAATAAGAAATTCCCACTATGCGAAAAGACCTCATGTGTAAATGCTCACCAAAATATCCTAAAAGGAACAAATGTACCTCAAGCTAAGTTACGTTTCTTGCATGTACTTCCGCTAACTGCGAACGCATCACAACAAGGTCTTACACAGACCGCCAATAAGTGCTACTGGCGGAATTTCGGAATTTTCCATGTATTTTCGTGTCTTTTCTATAAGTACCACCGGCGTTTTTTTGGGAGGGATATGTGTTTGGTTTTGAAACAATGAAAATTTTTCTTCATGCAAAAATGTACATTTTTAGGGTGAGATCAGCTTGGGAATTGGTTCGGAGTTATTGAAAAACGCGCCATGTACACCTGGAAAGTTCGTGTAAACCTTGGCAATGGTGGGAACAATATGTGCCCAATCAGGACACTGATACCGACCACAGGCGTAGCCAGGGGAGTCAGTGGTTCATGCCCCCAAACAATTTTTAGCATATCTAGTCATTTTTTGCTTTGTGAAGCGACGTCACAAACAAAGATACTGTTGGTCACCTATAGTCAAACATTTGTGCTCCCCCAAATTTTTGTCCCCCCAAAAGATTTTGGGCTGGCTACACCACTAATACCGACGGTGTTAGATTTTCAAAGACGCCTGAGTCGAGGGGATGAAAGCTAGCATAATTTGTGCTTCCAAACATTTTAGACTCGCTCATCAATGTCCATTGTTCGCTGTTTGGCGTTAGTGAGTTACGGACTTGCCAATACCAAACGTAACCTTATATTGTAATAATCGAGAAAATATGTTTCAGTAGTTTGAAACTGCATGTGATCAAGACCGCAACCAGGGAGCAACCGGGCAATTTCCTCCCAAAAAAATTTCAAAAACACGCTTAATTGTTAGATACAACATGAAGTAACAATCATTTGCCCCAGACCTGAAATTATCAGTTAGTTGCAACCCTGTATGTGACGAAATATGTATTTAAAAAGATGAATGGACCCCATTAGCAAAAGTTAAATAAATAAGTTAAATAACTGTCGTCTTGGCAAAACTAAAAACAAATTTTTAAGGATTCTAAGCAAAGGAGACATTCCGTGGTTTAAAATATTTGCACTGACAATCAGGTGCATGTTTAAAAAATTGTGTCATGGCACCAAATTGCAGGACTGATCACAACAATCTTTTCGTTGCCGCTCACAAAACGTCTAAGAAGAATTTTCGAAAACATGTCAATTGCAGCCCCACAGATCGTGTGAATTAGATGCAAATAATGTAGAAAACATAAATTTTGCTGAGCACTCGAGTCAGTTCAGCTGTCTAGGTCGAGTAGCAGTGAAAGCACGCGAGGGGTAGTGAAATGATTGTGCGGACAACAAGTTAGGTAATCGTCTCAAAGAAAGGAACAAGAGAAAGACAAAGTTGACACAATAAAGACAAAGAAACAAACAAAATGCTTACATAATGATTAGGGAGCGTCGAACTAATTAACATAAAAAATAGCAACTGTCAACGTCAACATATATATTGGAATGTGATGGAAATGAAAGAGGATCTGCGTATATTATTTCAAGTACGGTAGGATCTAATGAATGAATCTTTAGGAAATTCGTTCCAGATTTTAGAGTTTCTCTAGACATAGTGACGTTGTGGACAGCAAAATTTAAGAAAAGAGTATGTACTTGATTTTCCGGTGAATAACAGTTAAAATTTTGCATTTTCCTGCTTGACTTAAATTTTTCATTTCTACAGTATGTTCGATTGACCAAGTTATGCCAATATGCAGCAGATTTGCACGAACAAATGCATATACTTAAGTTTGACTACGGTATATGTCTGAAGGGAGATGTCACCGACTGCAATTTATCGCTCCCATTTACAACAGACCTGGCAATCGATTTTCCGAGCAGAACATTTTTGACACAAACGCTCCAAACAAAGAAAATGTCAGCCAGTGAAATGCCGCTGCACACGTAATGTTACTGACAGATTTTCTCATCTAACGAAAAACATTTTGCTATGGATTTATTTGTGAAACTGTGTACAACATCATCAAACAGAGGTTAAGTATTGCAGCAAGAGATACATTTTGACGCATATCGTCTGCTAATTTCCCGGTAGGTTGCCCAGTATTTGGCAAAAGCAGAGGAGCTGGGGTTGGTGTTTAATATATGATGTATACAGTATATAAGAAGTTTGGCGGAGAATTTGAAGAACAGTCTATCTAACCTGTGCAACAGTCACCATAGATTCAGCAGATGCGTTATAGCTTCAGTTCAAAGCATTCGGAATTCAAGAAAAAAAACGGGCAATCTTGTCAGTTGCAAACGAAGGCTTCAGGATGCAAGATCAAACTTTGTTTTTGGTATCAAAATGAAATTAAAATAGTGGTATGGTACGTTTTTTTTTTAATGTGAAACAACATCTTTGGGGTGAAAGCATTTGTTATCAGGCCCGTAACCACGCGGGGGCATACGAGAGCAGTGCCTTCCAAGTTTTGTTGTGCCCAGAAAGATTTGTATATAATAAACACAAAAAAATCTTGCCCAGCTAAAAAAAGTATTTTGCTCCTCCAAAACTTAAAACCTTGCTGCAGATCTATTCGTTGTTAGGCAGGCAAAGATCTTTGTTAGTGTTTAGAACACAACCGGATTTTTAAAAAATCTCCCCGTCAAATCCACACCTTAGAGCATGTGCTGGAAAGTTTGGCCAACCGAAGCAAAGGTTGTGCTTTAACATTGTAAATGCAACAGCTGCAGATTACTGAAGCAGACATTTGTCCTTGCCAAGTAGGTTTGAAGGTACTGAACGTCAAGCAGTAGTGTGGCGTATTTAATAGATCAAAAATAATCTGGTTGGCTAGACCAGGATCTATCAAAGATTCAGGAAAGTTATGAATTTTTTATTCACACCGTGTTTCCAAATATCCCGTTGTGGGTTATAAAAATGATGCCCTTCTTATCTTCACAACAGACAGCAGCAAACTCAATATGACAACTGGCAGCATCTACTTTGTTCAGCAGATGTTGAAATCATCAATGTTAATTTGTATACAGAGCAATTGTAATTCTTAGTTTACCAACGGCAAAAATATACTCAATTTATCAACGCATACAAAGTTTACACTCTCATAAAACAAAACTACATTCACTAATTTAATTACCTCCTACGTCCTTCAATTGGTCTGTCATGGCGTCGTTCTCTCACCATGAACAACCTGTTGTTGTTTAAGGTTGATGTTTCCACCTAGACCCTCCCTTTAACCGAAGTACCAGGGCATAGTCCAGTGCAACAAACATCTGTGTTAGTGTGTGTCAGTAAGGTGTTGTGTGGTTGAGAACCTCGCAAATTCTCTGAATCGTCATACCAAATTTCATCATATTTATAGGCTACAAATAGAGTATATTTTTCATTCTCTTCGCTTGTTTTTAACTTACTGATTGGTCAACAGCGTCTTGGCACGCGTAAAGGTTTTCGCGTTATCACTCTCAATGATGTCTAGCGCTTGACGCATGTCTCGTTTTTGCGTCATTTCTTCTTTACTTATTTTATGTGCATGCACAAAAGATGCTGACTCAGACTTCCCTGCGTCACAGGTTTTTCTTTATCTATTTCATGTGCGTGCACAAAAAGTACTGTTTCATATTTTTCTGCTTGTACGATTCTATTTCGTTTATCATATGTGCGTGCACAAAAAGTACTGTATCATCTTTGTCAGCATTTTTCGTTCCATACCCTTCCTAAGGATCTTATATCAACATTTTATTTTGTAACATATTCGCCATTTTAATTCACAAAAGAATAATTGCAGTTGTTAATTACACAATTCTAACATTGGTTTTACCTATTTATTGCGGCGCTAAATTACTTTACATTTGATCAACAAGTTGCGGCATAAACACGCGTCACGCTTCAATACACTTTAGCGTTCGATCGATATTTTAAAGGTTACTTTCCATCAACTGTCAATGCAGCACATTATCAACCACTTCCAGGTGTTTTTCTGATATAGTACAAAATTCAAATTCACTTGTACGCAATACCATGTAAATATTACTTCAATTACCATTCATTTTTCACACCATTACGGTAGCATATAAATTTACAGTAGTTTACACTTTAAGGAAAATTCGACCAAAGCTGGGAAGTATGGCTGCTTTTAGCAATCGCTTTCTTGTTCAGGTTTCTTCCTAACTGTCATAGCGTACTGCACTGCTTTTACCGTTTCACCAATTGCTTTGGCGCGAAGCACACTTCTATTTATTTCATCTATGGTCAGTGTTTTATAAGTAATATCAGGAAGCCAGCAATGCAATGCCATTTCATCAATTCTTGGTACTTCCCAAAGGCGCGTAACATATACAGATCTGTTACGTTTAACCACCTTTAAACCATAGGTCGATGCGAATTCTTCTATTCGCATACGTATATCCTATGACTGTCCATTAGCACTATTACAGCCAATCTATTTAAGTACAATTTGTACAGCTTCTTCATTACTCCTGGCAGCCAAAGGTTTGTCGTATACTTCAAACTTTTCAGGGAACACAATACTGCAATAGCTTCTTAACGCTTTGCTTGTCCCGATGTCTTGCTGCCAGTATAGTTATTAATTCCAGACTTGTCTTTTGCTCCATTTTTTTGTCAGTCTAAAGTCTGTAATTACAAGTGTATTTTATAAATCACTTTCACCTTGCTATTCCCATCTGTAAATACGGCAGTCATCATTAGTTACTTTTGCTGTAATTTTCACCGTTGCTTCATCACTTTTAATAAGCATGTGTGCAGCTATTTCACTATGACTTGAATTCTCACATTGTTTTGTCAAGTCTTATAACCAAATTATTATCTCTTCAGATTTTTTTTAATGTTGTTCTTGTTTCCGAAATTCCATTGCTTCCCTGTATAGGTGGCATTTTCCCAAATATCTCAAATAATGGTAATGGTAATGGTTTATTGTTTCATATGACTCAGCCAATAAGCAGAAGCACCATAAAAGCCATCGCATGCAGTAAACCAACCATTAGTGAAC
>JGI24021J15306_10003675_pt1 | contig 17433 bp, 11 predicted proteins | sample Ectturendosymbi1_FD_15306 | JGI IMG/M metagenome (IMG submission 15306)
GCTTACGTTTCTACTCGTTACTGGTAGATTTTGCGTCTGCCTTACTCAGATTTGCACAGGTCGCATATGAGTAGCATTGTTAAGTAAGGCTAACATTCACGTCTTCTTTTTGGAGTACATGTCCATTTTTTTCATGAGAAATGAAATAATGTCCGAGGACATTCAAAAATGTCAAAATTTCCTCTTTTTTAAATTTCTTATTTTGCATAGCTATAATCAGGGCGTAATTAATGGTTTGAGCAGCAGGTTGGTAAACTTAGATAAAAGAGGCCCACCGACCACTGTGCGGGGTCCACTAGCCAACACTCAGAAAAAGCTTGAGGAATGATGGTGAATCCGGGTGTGGATGGCTAAACTAAAACCCAAAATCATCGAAAATAATCCGAAAAACACACAAAAACAACTTGCTGAAAACCAAAAGAATGCCAAAACCGAAATATAAGTTAAGTGGGAGACCGGTTTTACATTTAGCTTGCCAGGGGCAATTCGCCTCTCTGACCCCTGTCAGTTATGCCACTGGCTATGATATATTACATTTACATACGGTCAGCTGTCCCTACTCAACTGCAACAAGATACTAGCTGGTGGCTTAGTTTATGGGAGGGCCTGCAAGTTGTCTGATTAGTCTATGTTTTGGTTGATTTGATTCTTGGCTGGAAAGGCGGAAATGCTTTCTCATTAATCGTTACATAACAACGGTAAATCTTTTTTCAATATCTCAATGACTTTGGCATTAGAGTGCGGACTTCTGACTCCATCATAGGTACTGTACAACTTTACTGATGGATCGTGATACGATGATCAGTGTATTGTACATAGCTTGGTGTAGTACTTTCTAGTAATAAAGCTAATCAGCAATGTTAAAAAACAATGAAAAATTCCTCAGAAGCATCTCTTTTTCAGAAAAGGACGAAATTGTTTTGAAGCTGAGTTAATTACGTGTGGTTGCATATACAAAGTTCGCAAAAGAGAGTGAAAAGACTATTGTGACTTTGTGGATCTTGAATTCCAAAAACTTATTTCTCACGGCGTAACCAGGTGGCTATCATTTTATCCTAGCTTGCCAAGGATGCTTCAAATGTACCTAGCTTGAAATTCGTACTTCATGCTGTCGATCGACAAGCCAACTGTTTTTCTGAAACGCTTTTTTGGAAATTCTCTGCGCGACCTCTGTTTAACACATTAAGATATTTGCAATCATTTCTGGTTGCTTTTAATGAGCAAGTTCAAAATATTGAGAAGTCCAAAGCATCATTTGTTGAATTTTCATCGTGTTTCGCCACTGTGAAGGCAAGGATTCAATAGAGGCAATCAGATGTACATATCAAGCCAAGTTAAATCTGCACTAAGAAAACTCAGAGATTGAGAGAAGGCAAGGATTGTGACTGTGTATTATTCATGTGAGATGTACCTGTATTGTACAAGTCTTGTGTTGCACATTTGGCTAAACGGACCACGGTATTTGCTGAATTCAAATGCTTTGACTAGATTGCTCGGTTTGCAAACAACTGAATGGGAAAATGTTAACTATGTGAGTGGTACCTGCTTGAGAGAAACGTTTCTATTGATGAAGTTAAACTGTTTCACCAATATCAAAACTTGTTTGAGTTCGTGCAAAAAAAGCATCAACCATATCAGGGATGTGGAAGCGGAAGTGGAAGCTGGAAGTGGAAGCAGTGGAAGTGGTCCTTTCTGTGTGGAAGCAGAAGCGTGAAAATCCTACCGCTTCCGCTTCCACATAGGTTATTTGACTTGGAGAGTAACTTGACGAAAAAGTTTTCACCATTTCCCAATGTGGATTTAAGCGGTGAAGTTGCACTATGAGTCTGAATGAACGTGCAATATCAGTAGCGCGAGAGAACGAGATAAAGCATAACTAGCATCCATGGCATTCTTCATAGAGGGCCAAGTCATCGTGCAACTTCGGTCGGTCTGCATTCAACTCTTCTGATTACATATGCCGGCGATCAGTTTGTCACACTTGCCTAATCCACTAGACACAAATAGAATAAACTAAAAGTTGTGCATGTATTTGATTCAGTGTGTGCCATGGTAGTCCTGATCTTTGCATAATATAAGATCTATGCTTCAACACTGAGGTATGTGCTAGCTAAACATGAAACCACATGCACAGTTCATTGTGATTGCTGTTGGTTTATTACATAATAGAATGGTTTGTTTACAAAAAACTTATGATTTCAAGCACACAAAAGCTTTTGACAAAACTGTCACATAGCTAACATCTGGGTTTTTTCCATTCATTTTCCCGTCATAGACCAAAATGTTTTTGAAATGACCAAAACAAGTTAGGTCATTTCGGTCAGAATGCTTGAAAATATAGGTCACGGAACACTGTTACAGAAAGTTTTGAACCAACTGAGACAAAAGACCAAAATGTCTCAGCAAACATTGGCTGAAATATCTCAGTGAAAATGAACAGGCTAATGCCACCTGGTCGTAAATTGAACATGTGCAGCACTCATAGTTAAGCTGTAATTAGGAATTTAAAAAAGCATCATTTACCACATAAAATTGGTTCTAGGTGAGAAAGCAGCACCAGATTCATACGTTAGGTGCACCGCATTATAGGGACACTTGGAATTTGTGTGAAAATTAAGATTTGAAGTCCAGCTTATGTTCTGAAAAATCAATAAGCATTTGTATTCACAACCACAAGTAAAACAAAGAATAACAGTTTTCACAGCTGTTTCTGCCGCACTGTTTTCTTTAGATTTGCAAGGCTGTTTTGTTTATCACAACAGGTGGTTCTTGGCAAACCCTCCAGGAGTGGTGGAACAACAATTCAGGTTCAAAAAGTACTACGGCAGACGATTCAGTGAAGACTTCTCTAAACAAACCACTGTTGTTTCTTCTAGTATGTCGAATCCAACTTGTGTTAACAGAATATTTTCTAAATCTCATGATTATAATTACAGTATATTAGTGGTGGTGTATTTTGTATTTTAGCAAGACACTTCACACTTAAACTGTAGCAAAAGCCAGTTTTACATAATGTGCATCCTTTTACACCAATGATGTGTTTCTGTTAACCAAATAAAGATATGTATAATCTGAAGAACTAACAAAAAGTCATACGTGCAATAAACTTCTGGTAATGGCACAATATTTCTACCTCCATTTTTAAATTAGAAAGACGTTTACCTCAAATGGCGAAATGGAAACTGTTTATACTGACAAATAATAATTTGTAGATTTTCAATTGAACCCTAAAACTTTAAAGTTTTTAAACCTTAAACTTTCTTTAAAACCTTGGTTAAAGCAGCACTTGGTTTTCAACTTTGGGTTGCAAATAATGATGGGCAAGAACTTGAATTATGGTTAACCTTAACCAGTCTTGGTTCTTTAATTTTGATTTGATGATAAAAGACATGGGATGAGTGTCATTATTTTACAGTGGGTTGCAGTTCAAAAAAGATATAAAACAACTGCTGAAGAAAAGGAGTTTGATGTTGGCCCTTGTAACAATTTTGCACTAATGGAAGGCCTTGCACAAGAACTTTCGATTTAATTTGTGGTGCTTCTATAGCAGGTTTTCAATGGTTACGGTTTTGACACTTTCCACAACATTTGTATATTCATTTTCACATTAAATTCAACAAATCAATAATTCAACAATATTGCAATATGTTCATGCTTTTTATTGTGTGCAGATTCACTATCTGGCATCTTTTGGCATACGAAGTGTTGCAGATGGTGCAAGGTACATTTTTAAAAGATAAGCCACAAACAAGGTGCGGTCTCAATTTAGTTTGCATGGACAATCTGGAAAAAGAGTTTTTGGTGCAACACCACTCATGGATGTTATCACAAGTGAGTGGGTGATGCTGTTGATAGCTTATATTGAATGCTTCCTGAAAATAGATTGTTATTAAATGACTTAGAGAACAGCAGGCAGAGAATCAATAGGCACTACACAATTAAATACAAACCCCACATTTGCAGCCTGGGAATTAGTGTTGTGTCAACATGTTTTTGTTGAAACTTCTACTGTGTTTATTATATCATTCATAACAGGGTGTCAATTGCTTCTTCCACAAGATCACATAAGAGTCAAATTATTGTGTTTAAAATAACTGACATCAATAGTGCATAAAAACAATGGTACTTTTATTCATAGCAGTACATATAGTTTTTGACAAGGTGTGGTATACACTAGCAAGCAGCAAAAATTCAGGTTGCTATAAAAATAATTGGGATGTACTCAATGAAATTTTCCGAAGTAATGCATGGTGGCAAAATTTGAACATTTTTACCCTTTCACATTTCAGAACTTACCAAACTGCCACTATTTCAATATTGGATACACTTCACACATGAAATTGCTAGTTGTGTGTGTTCAACCTGGTACATGTCAACTTCTGTTGTTTATGTTCGTTTGTGTACAAATCTGATAACTGGTTTTTGGTGCTGTTCTGAGCAGGGTATCTCAAATTTAAGCTCTTGACTCTTGACTCCACCTCCAGGTATCTAAAAATTTTGCTTCTAGCTCTTAAGCAAACGATTATGGTTCAACAAAAACTAAAAAAGCATTGGATTATTGCACAGCATGTTTGCCCCACGAACTAGAGCTGAGGAACTAGAACCCAAAATTCAGGCTCTGGTTTCGTCTGCACCACCTTTAAATTTAGAGCTCTGGCTCCAGCTAGGCAGCCCTCTGAGGATGAAAAAATAATGGTGTAGCACAGAAGTGAATTTTACTAACCAAACACTTTAGCAAATTTTGTTTATTTTTTTCAGGTGCATGTTGATGCAACTTCCTGTGCAATCTGAGAGACGTCGAAAGTTACATCACAAACACGATTAAATGTGCTCCAAAATATTGGTAAACTGTACTGAAACTGTTTGCTTACTGTTTAACATGCACCCTATTGATACTTTTTCACAAGCAAGTTGTGGGAGCATTAATTAATAGAAATATATTTACTAAAAAAAGTTTATTAAGCTAAAAAAGTCGAAATATTCAATGAAAAAAAAATGCTTTCCAAAATTCAGAAAAGTAGAGATTGCAGAATCTTTTTGTCACTGAGAATTAGCTTGCAATTGTTGGTGCTTTTCATAATTTCGCTGCTGGCTTGGGGCCTCGAATGTGTAGCTTGAAGGTGTCAGTCATCTATCTCCTATACCGGTTAATAGTTATGGCCCAACCTCCTAGCACCAGCTTCATTGCATCCAACTCTGTCCACAGCCACTCATTGGAACCAGCCTTTTTCGCTTGAATAGAACATTTGCTACAGTACTTGTTTTTTTGACAGTTGATAAGTCGTTAGGTTGAAGCCATTGATTCAAATTCACGTGTGCCTTTGTGAATTCATGGGTTATACTTTAAATCAGTGTCGTACCTATCATACCAGTTACCCAGTAGGTTTACTCTGTGTGTAGGCCATCGGATATAAAAAGTTTATTCTGAACTGTTCTATACTCACATTTCGTACAACCACTGTCATCACTACATTATCAAAGTTGACAAGTTCATTATATCTGGCAACATATATAAAGCATTTGGTGCAAGAGATGCACTCATATGTACCAGAAATAAGAAATTAATGCTGAAGTGAACAAACTGGCATCTACTATGTATAGCTCATATTTACCGCTTATGTATAGCTAATTATATAAGAATTGTAGACACTGGTCACCTGGATTTCCAGAAGTGGTTGGTGGTACAGCAGTGTTGGATGAATGGGAATAATGGATGATGGTTGTCTCTCAAAGCAAATGTTACTCAAAATAATTGCTTTTCAACATTCATCCATACGCATGCGTTTTTTTATCGTTCTGTATTGTTACGTTGCTGTTCTGCAGCCATTGAAAATTACCCCCACCACTTTTGCAAACTTCTCTTCCAACGCCACCTACTGAATCCAGTCCTGGCATATTTTCATTTCTACTTTCTCCAGCAGTATAAACAAGCAAAGTCTGAAATATCGTCCCATGCACATTTTGCATCCTTGGAAAATCATTTCGTAGTATCAACAAGCTCGTATTTTCCTATGCTGATATTCTTTCATTATTACTTGGACTTAATTTAGTTCATGCACTATAACGAAAAAGTTTGCTATTTAGATGGAGTGCAAATTGTATACACTGTCTCTTAAACGTGAATGAAATGCGTTGTTTTTTCTGAATTGGCAAGTTTAATTGCACAAAATTTTATGTTTTTCAGAAAATGGAAAAAATAGAGAAGAACCTTCACGAATTCTTTTCTGCGAAAGAAGAAAACATTGTCTTTCTTAATCCTTGCATTTTTCGTTAAGAAATTTTGTCTGTTTCATATTACCTGTTTCTTGTTTTTTCTCTGAGAATAAAGCATAACAATAACTTCCTCCTGGCAAAAGAAGTACGTTGAAGGAATTTAAAAGATTGTTGGGCATAGGAGTAGCCAAAGGGGGCAATGGCTTCTCCAGTTTTTTTGCACAACTGGTAATTTTTTGATTTGAGAAGCAGCATCCCAAACAAAAAATACTGTTGCTTGCCCAAAGTCAAACATTTCCAGCTGGCTTGTGCCATTGTTGTCAGGGAATTAACATTTGTGCTAGAGCTGAGGTGACCATCTACCAAACTGCAGTTGAAGAAATGCCTCAGGGTGGTGATTAAGCAACGTTTCTGCAATAGTGAAACAACGTAATATTTAAATAGAAGTCAGACGTAGAATGACAGTTGTAGCAATGTAGCCAAATGGTGGTGTAGTTGGTTGAAACAACATAGGATAGCACTGCATAGCAACGTGGGTTCCATGTTAAAACGAGTCTACAAAACATATGTTGAAACAACGTTGTATTTCAACGTTACCTATTGTGATATAAATACATTGATTCAAAGTTATAACCACGTGGGATTGTTAGCTGGGCGGTGTTATTTATTTAACTTTAGCCTGACACAATTGGTTATAATAGTTACGTGAAAAGTTGAGAACGCATGACGTGCTTAGTTGACCACAATCTGTAACAGCGTGAATCAAATAGATAAGTGTTTTCATGGTTTAGTGCTGTTAAGCTGTTATTGGCTTCTTGTCTGTGTCAACTGTAGGCTACATTTAAGCTTTAAATCCTAACTTAAATCCAAAACCCTAGCAGTTGTCTTTTCATGTATTGTCCTTGCTGCATAACCACTTCAACGAATCGCATCTGACAAAAGGCAAAATAACCACAAATTTTGGCTCGTGAGGCAAAATAGACACAACTGAATATGTAGGCTAATGTACAATTGAGTGAGTGGTTTCGGATTTGGATATCGGAGTTCACAATTTTTAATTTTCGGATATGGAGTTCATGAAAAAATTTCGGATTGGATCAGGATTGCAAAATTTCTATATCCGTACACCACTGGTGTAGACCATAGGTTCTCAAAGTGCTCCGTACGGAGCCCCAGGGCTCCGCGAGCTATTCGTTTACTTATTGAAATACTAACTTGGTTAATTTTGCAACTGTCCAAAGAAGCAATAACGGCAAGGAACAATCAAATAAAGCACTTCCAATTTACTCAGGAACATCAATCGGTAAGTAACAATGTGTTTTTTTGTTTTTATTTTTAGAAATTTATTGTGGGGTTCCGTAAATTATGGTCAATCTCTTCATGGGCTCCATAATACCAAGAGTTTGAGAGCCCCTGGTGTAGACCACAGAGGTTTACAGGAGCCGGAGTGTCGGAGTGGACTTCGGCCGGAGTCCTAACGAATTTCGAAAACAGGAGTGGAGCCGGAGTTGATTTTTTAAGGAAGGGCCGGAGCCAGAGTGGAGCCGGAGTCGTTATTTGAATATGAGGTTAGTTTGCATATTGTTGATTATTCTTATCGCAATTTGTTTTTTTTACAAAGAATGTTATAATGTAAATTTCAAATGTCAAAAACTACTTCACAGGCAGTCCAAAAATTTCAATGCAACTTGGATGCAAACAAGGTTAGGTTGGTGAGTTACATGTATGTAAAAATTTGGACAATTTCTTGTTCATGGTGATACGTTGAAAATCTATTGGCCAATAAAATTTAGCTCACATAAAGAGTTTGGGTTTTGTCTCAACAACCACATCCAGTTTTCTGTTTCGAAGGACAAAAAGACCTATTCCGCATTCAGTTTTCTGCCAGATTCAGATAATCAGCAGAGGTGGCCGGAGTCACTTTTTCAGACTGCGACTCCGCTCCTGTCCCAACATTTTGGAATCCGGATCCGGCAATTTTTCAAATTTGAGAATCCGACTCGTGTTCAGACTCTGGCTACAATCATCAATCCAACCTTAATTTATTCATGTTTTACTTAAGAAATGACCACACAGACTCCTGCTACTGCCGAAATTGAAAAGTGACTCCGGGTCCGGGTCCGTTTTTTCCCAAATTTTTGACTGTGGATCCGAATCCGGGTCCGAAGGAAAAACGCAGCATCCTGTCAGAGTCGACTCCGGAAATCCGAAACCCGGACTTTGAAAAATTTTGTATATTTTGAAAGTGCTTGGTATATAATTTTTTGATTTGGTACATACGAAAAATTTGGTATATATGGTATATTTTTGTCAGATGGTTTAAGTGAGATTTTAAACCACTTTATTTGGTTTATTACAAAACGAAAACAGAGAAACTGACAGTGGTGTTGAAGCCATATAAAAAATTTTGCGACTTTGCTTAACATGGGAGAAAGCATGCACTTTGGGTAAGCGGAAAGCGAGGTTGGAAGAGAGCTGAGATGTTCTGAAAAAACTGAACTTAGGTCTAGGGATGCACTTTTAGACAGACAATGCATTCAAATGTGGGAAAGCTGCGCAAGAGAGTGGCAGAAGATTTGGCAAAGAGTGGCTTACAGAGCTGGAGTGGCTTGCAAAGAAGTATTCAGCTGGTGTTGTGTATCCCTTCTGCTAACTGTGCAAAAAGATAAGGTAGTGTCTATTTTGTATTTTACTGGCGATATTCTGGCGGCAACAGATCGGCTGGAGCTATTGTGCCGGAAGCCGAAGATTCGGTCTTGTGGCATGACATAATACCAAGAAAAAGGTCACTTTGTCTAGAATACGCCGTCCTGCTCGTGGTATAACGGTTAGGTGTTACGGCCTATGGTTTGGTTATCGGTTCAACTCTCACCTTGCCGACTTTCATTTTGTTTTTTTCTTTATTTTCTTTTAGGCTCCGCTTAGGTGTTACGTTTGGGGGTTTGTGTTGTTTGTTAGGTTATGGTTAGGTTAGGATTAGGGTTAGGATTAGGGTTAGGGTTAGGATTAGGGTTAGGATTAGGGTTGGGGTTAGCTTAGCATTAGCTTAATGTTAGGTTTGGGTCCAGTGTGGAATCCATGGCAAGCGCACGCATGATATTTTTATTGAGCTTTAGTGTCACGTGGCAAGAAATAATTCAATTTACTTGTCACGCTTATGCAAAAACCGTCACGCTCCACATATTTATTCACTCAGAGAAACATATTTCTGTGTAAATATTTTTCAGTGAGCCGATAGAGCCAGGCTAACTAGGCAGAATTCTAACTGTTGCAGTAAGTTGACAATTCCCCACCTGAGTTTTGTTAAAGCCATCAGAAAAACATTTTTTAAAAATTTTGATCAAATTAAAAAAGTTTTTCCAAAAAGCTATGTTTCGCAGTTAGAGTTTCATTAGATTTATTTTTCAAAGTCTAACAAGATTGTGAATTGTAATCTTAGCATGTCTGGTACAAATCTGACCACGAAGACCAAAGCACACAATTATGTTCCATTCATTACAAAGGTTCATGCCAATGCATAGTACTCGATAACATTGACTACAATTTGGAAATGGGCAAGAAGAACAATCATTAGATTTTCCCTATTTGTGATTGTTTTGCTTTTTGTGTGTTCGGACCATTATGAAAAAGTTCCGATAACACTGAAATGTAGCCACTATTCCTGCATTTTCAAGGCGATGGACACAAGAATTTGTTCAAACCATAACGATACATCAGAAGACTTATCTGAAAAATGCAACAGCAAATATTTGTTATTATTCAAACGATATAATTTGAAAGTTTCAAAATATTTTTGAACGTGTTTTTTTTTACATAGCTTCGTTTTTGGCAATAAATGCGTTGCTGGGCTAGGATTATGCAATTTTTATAAAAATGCATCCAAACCTTTCATCCGGTTCATATAGAATTACCTACAGTAGCCAATAATAGCCTATGTTATCTAAGAAATTTTATACGTTTTAGATTGGAGCCATTCTTGTATATTTAGTATATCCTATATAGATGTTTGATTTTGAATTACTTGTAGAATATACGGCAATTTGAAACTGTTTTCCGTATAGATATTGAGGTTGAATTTCGTTGAAAAGATACCAGCACTCGCCACTCAAAAACGTATTAACAAAGCCATTCATCCACAATCTCCAATCAAATATGCAAGAGAAGTAAAAATTTTTTTTACCAATGGTTTTTCAAATGATTCCTCCAGTGCCAATCAAAACATGTGCTTGAAATATTTTGCTTTCTGGTGAATTTATGATATTGATCCCTTCAGTAACAGTTTCTCGTTTTGCTGTAACCCACATATTTCTTAAAGTTTTAAGCCATACAGCAAAACTGTGGGGGATGGGTCCAAACGTCACTCGTTATTTTGACTGAAGTGTCTAGGCCAGTGGTTTTCAACCCTTTTTGTACAGTGACCCATTGTATCAACCCACTATAAACCAACCACCGCCATCTAAACTCGGATAAAGCAAATGAAATACAGCTATGTACATGAAATACCTTCTGGCAACCCTTCCACAAATGGTTTACAACCTCTGTGGGCCCGCCACTTCCAGGTTGAAAACCACTGGTCTGAGCTATATCAAGAAAACAAATATTTTTTACATAACTGAGTGAACATCTTGCATCAAAATTGCGCCTGGGACCCTGCCTTTCTTTATTAGCTATCCAGCGATTCACACATAATGTATAACAGTATGCATACCTTGGTTCCAAACCAAACTTCTATCTACCACGGTACCATTCTTCAGAATATCAATGTATAGTCGCAAAAATTTTTATTGGATAGATCAGTGGTTCTTGAATGGGGTATGCGTACCCTTTAGGGCAGGAGTTTTCAACCTTTTTCATACAGTGACCCATTTTGCAACCCAGTTTTGACCTAACGACCCCTTTCCAAAAATTTCCAGTCATGCATATGAAATGCAGTTGTGTTTGCACAATAGAAAATCACAGTGATTAAAAAATAACGTATGATATCACTATGTTCAACAAAGACTCATTCATTAAGTAATGCATATCACAGCATCAGTGGGAGAGACCCGTGCCGTATACAAATCACTCCACAGCACAATTCGTTGAAAACTAGATAACTCCCAAGTTAGCTACTGCAATCAGATATTTAATTACAAATACAGCACTTTCTTACGTCACAAACTTATTCGTGCGTTACCAAACGCAACAGTACTGTAGTGGCCATAATCACACATAAATAATTTAGAATGAAAAAGTAGGCTATCGTTTTTGCCAGGTAATCAAGGGTATAGTGCTACAAAAATAGGTGTGGGAACGCCGTTCTCACTCCACTACACCCCTGATTTAGGTTAAGGCCGAACTCTAACACCAAATTTTGCTCACGTGGCCTCATCAAGGAAAACTGCCAAAACACATGAAATTGCTATTTTTCCAAGTAAAAGTGGCCTGCCGGTTATTTTAACCCTTACAGTCCCGCAAAAGCCCCAAATCTTTCAGAGCTTTGCAATCCTATAACTCGCCAGGCGATTGAGCTAGAGAGCTATCCAAACCATCCACGGATTCAGCAAGTCTTGTAGTCAAAATCGAAAAAAAGTTTTTTGTTTTTGGTGGGGGGATTTCTGGAGGTGACGTCACAAAGAAGGCATGTTTTGGAAATTTTGGTCACCTTTGGTCAACTCTGGGCCCCCACCCATTGACCCACTCTTTTGGCTCAAAGTTTTGTTGAAAACTAGGTCATAATCCGCATCTATGGAGCCCTGGATTGACTTTCTACCATATCTGTAGCCAAAATTATGGGTCAAAAACCCAGTTTTTGGCCTAAATTCAAAACTTTTACGAGCCATAATTTTCGCTCCCGATATACTAGAAAGTCAATCAAAGGCTCTAAAGACGCGGATTTTGACCTAGTTTTCAACTAAACTTTGAGTCCAAAAAATGGCCAATTGGGACGGCGCCCAGGACCAGGCAGATGGCCAAAATAACGCAAAAACACCCCTACTTGTGACGTTCCCCCCAGAAAAGCTAAAACCCAAAACGAAAATTTATTTATTTATTTTGACTCCAAGACTTGCTGAATCCATAGAGGGTTTGAACAGCTCTCTAGCTCAATCGCCTGGCGAGTTATAGGATAGCAAAGCTCTGCAAGAAAAGTGGCGCACGCGGGACTGAAAGGTTTGAAAGAAATTTCTCCAATGGTCTTCCATAGTGGAACCTTGTTTTCTGACCGAAAACTTGTTTTGTGAAATCTGCATTGCTAATAAAATTGCAACATGGAAACTCAATGGTCAACAACCATTTCTGAAGACTGCATGTGCCATTGTGCTTGTGCCCATTGACATCCTTGATGGAACAGGACATGATGTGCCATAATGAGCTTGATTTACAATACAGCCTGCAGCAATGCCAATTGCTTAGGTTCAATGATCAAAGAATATTGTAGATTTTATTAGGAATGTAGTACACTCTATAGAGTCTATGCTGGCACGCATTGCTAGTCATATCATTGAATGTGTGCTTAGACCATTTCACGTAACTTTACTTTTATTTGTTGTATATTGATTCACACATGAGCAATTTCATTAAGAACTCTATATAACTGTTTATATATACTTTTTTAAACTTAGCATTCTACTTGGGCTGCAGCCCTTCATCCTTGACAACCTTAGTTTTATGCTCAGCTCTAAACAAACTAGCACTGAACATGATCAACACAAAATGCACTCATGAAGCATATGCTGAAAACAAGCACATGCTATTCTCCACAAACTTAAATGAAAAGTTTTGTCATAAGTCCAGACGAAAATCATAATCGTGTGCTTGTCAATTGCACAAAAATAATCACACAAGGCAAAGGAATTTTTTTCATATATCAAATTTGTTTATGCTTGTTTGAAACATTTAAAAAGAAACACTCAATCAAAATAATTGTTTCCTACTTGTAAATGTACGCATGATCTACCAATACATTCTGTTGTTTTCATATGAAGACAAAGGCACTTACTGGGCTATTACATCCCTTCCCTTCATAATTTGTTTGATTGCTCTTTGCTGGATGGCAGATGGTTTTTCAAAACCTGCATGTATCAAGCATACACTAGATTTTTTCTAACTGTAAATTATTAAGGAACAAATCTCAAGATCAAGAAAATGACCATAGATCAAGTGCAACACAAAAACAAATGCTCGTTTTTAGTAAGAGGTTAGGTGACACCATTCTTAACAGCATGAAGTATCAATTCATTATGATGTGAACAACCAATTTAACTCTACAAACAACAAAGTTTAATCAGAATTCACCAGTTACAGTTTATTCAAACCTGGAGCACCAAGTATAAGAATTATATTTTTGAATTAACACTTACCAAAAGCTAACCCAGTCAGCATTCTCAACAAAATGTTGTAATACTGTACTTGCCATCAGTGTTATTGAAATTAAATCATTCAAGATTTTATATTTAAATATACAGTAGTCCCGCGCTTTTAGTCATGCTTCAGATGACCTTCGTCGATAAGAACCACTGCCCTAGCCAATAATGCTAGATCCATGCAAATATCAACAACAGACTATTGTTTCAAACTAAGAAGTTTAGATGTGTTTTATTGATAAATCTTAAAACTAGAAGCAATGATGTTTTTCTTTTTGTATGTGCAACATATGTTATGCACAGCATCATCCAGTGTTGACATGCAGAGAATAGTGGACAATGAATACATTTAAATGTGTCAGATATACACATGTTGTTTCTAAATTGTTTTGAAATTGGTAAAACTTTTTTACAATTATAAGTGGTGCAGCATCAAGTGCAAGAGATATGTGCTCTTCAATGCTTGAAATTTCCATTTTGCATGATACCTCCAAAATATGATAGCTTTTTTGACAAATATTTATGTCACACATGTCTTGATTTTTGTGTTAAGATTTTTTGCAGAAGTTTTACAAATTACTTTTTCTTTTTAAGTCAAATTATCTTTAAATTATATTTTCCATTTTCCAAAACTGAAATTACTTTTTTATCGTTTTGCAGTAACATAATAACAAAGGCTAAACTATTTGTAATATTAAATCCTTGAACAACTTCAAGGACATTTTATGACGAACAATCACTTTGGCAACTTGAGAATTAATCATGGTAACTCCATCGATAACAACAGAAAACACATAGTATGTAGACCTATTGCTCTCATGCTAGCACATAGTATGCATTGAGCAAACACAACCTTATTAAAATTTTTATTATGTAAGTACTTAAAATCTGATCATATAGGGTTACGCGTTCACTTGCAATTAAGTTTTTTGTTGATAAACAACTCAATGGCACTAGAAGTTCATATGTACATGTCTTTTCAACTTACCATATGCATATATTCCTCGAAGAAGATCTTCTCTTAACCCCATAGAATCGAATGTTGGGGTGACATCAACACCTTCAGATGTCTCAAACTGAATTTTTGACATATCATTTTCTCTAGCAACATTTCGATTTGCTGTTCTGCCAGCCATGTTAGATTTGTGGCAGTTTATATGAAAAGACTAGTTTCAAGCAAAAAATAAAAATGGAACAAATAAAAAANCCTGCATGTTCAATGAGTTATTATATACTTAGGTAACCATTTAAAACTGNTTGCCTNTAAAAGGGGGAGCTCCGTAAATAGCGGAGCTTGGTTGCGGAGGTTTGATGANGTAACCGGAGTCGTTAAAACTGATATTTTTCTTTGAGAAATGAGAAGTAGACGGTAGCAAAAATAATTTTACTGGAAAAGGTGNTGTTACACTACGGTAAAAAAAATCTGTTTTGAAGTTTGATAATTTTTGGTTAGAGTTTCACAATGGTTCGGGGACAAAAAAAATAAGTTTCAACAGTTGTGAATGTATAATATTTTTAAACATCGCAAACTTCCATGTATTCCATGTTTGTGGGAAACGCATATTAAGTTGCAATGATACAACATTTTTCCTTCACTTTTTTTGCTTTTTTTGATTTTGCAACGCAACTTTTTTCCACTCCGGTTACGTCATCAAACCTCCGCAACCAAGCTCTGCTATTTACGGAGCTCCACCTTTTACAGGCAACCTTTAAAACTATCATAATTTGTTTGATACAAAAAACTAAGCACAATAAAAAATTAGAAACAGTTTAATATATCACACAAACAGACTAAAATGTTTGCAATGGAACACATATTGGTAGTATGCTACAGGTTTTGCCTTTCATGTTGACAACTTAAATCATTGCTACTTCATGCATAAGTGTATGTGATGAAATGGCTCATCTTCCAATTCTCTTAACACCTTCGCAGCCAGTATGATTTGGCCTATTTCAAGCTGTTTTCAGTTGCCTTACCAACTGCACAACTCGCCAGGTGATTGCGCTAGTGAGGTGTTCAAACCCTCGAAAAAGACTCGCCAAGTCTTCATGCATGCAACGAAAAAAAATGTTTTGCTTTTATGTTTCGGATTTTTTCTTAGTGACGTCATAAGTGGAATAATTTTAGTTTTTTAAGCCCACTTCATCTGGCCCTGGGCCCAAACCATTAGATGGTAGTATTTTGTTCAAGTTTTTATTGGAAACTAGGCTTTACAAACCCACCAAACACCTACGTTATTCTCTAAGCTTGTTATGAATCCCAATTTGTTGCAAGGTAATAACGGAAACAAAAATAGCGACAAGAAAATAAAAGCACTGAAACAAAATGAACCAACAGTTCAAACTTTACAATACATTGTTTTGTCATTTGTTTTTTATGTTTTGTTATCTGGCGAAATTTGGGAGATTTATAGCTTTTTCCAGAAAGAGCAATAATGCTCATATCATTTTCACAAGGAAGTTTCTTCTGTTTTATCTTTGAACATCCACCAGTATAGAAAACGCATGCTCGAATAGATATGCTGTTACATATGATGAGAGAACAATGAGAGTAAATTTATTGCTCTGTGGATACCCTTCCATTTGGTATGGCACTAAATTGTATAAAGATTCATTGTGCTGAAGGGATACTTTTTTTAAATCTCGCTTTCCTGAAGCTCAATGTTGATATCTGTGTGTTGATTGTTTATATCTGCACCTCTAGTGTCAAAGTAAATGCTTCCATAGCCATGCTGGATACTGCTGTCAGTCAGCAAAGTAGTACTCAAAATATCTTTCCAAATCCTATACAAGCTTTCATGTGATTAAGGGCACTAAAAATGTCAGCCAAAGAAGCCAAGTGAGATGAAAACTTGACCCCTCAAAGTGTTTTAAATGCCAGTGGTTGTGACATTGCAGAAACTTGGATGATTCTGCACTCAAAGCAAAAACACAACTTATCACCTTTGCCCAAGATAGCCAACAAACTTCAGAAGGGTGGAGAANGACTTACAATTGCAAGTCCATTTCTAACACAGGTGCATAAAAATGCAATGANTGAGAGCGGACACTTGCATGTGTTTAACCATTTGAAAAACAGTTTTGAGAGTGTAAGCATGTATTGGTGGCAGCATTTTTGATGAGTGCATGTCTATGCATCATGCCATGTGATAGGCAGGGTTGATTGATTTAAATCATGATGAATATCAAGCAATACAAATTTTGATTAAAATCAAACATTAACCCTTTTGATCAGGGCTGTGGAGTCGGAGTCGAGGAGTTGGAAGGATTTTCAACCTGAGGAGTCGGAGTCGTAGAAAATTTTAACAACTCTGACTCCGGGCAGACCTTTTGCTCACCAATTGTGACTGTTTGTGCCAAACGTGCCTAAGTGTCACACTTGGCAATTTAAGCAGCTTGACGCTTCAACAAGAGATGATCATGGCTATTCAGACAGGCGGCAGTGCACTAACTTGCATACCTTCACTCAGGGGCCATTCCAGATCAGCAACGTCCCTTGGGCTCATCACGCAACCGACACTTTGTGAATGCAACTGTTCAGGGCTTGTATCACTGAAATTTCCATTTGTTCATTCTGGTTGGAACTATCGCTGCTCCGTGACGTTGGCTATGCAACAATGAATGAGAGTTCTCATGGAAGCTTGTCCATTGTTACATAACACACGTCAAAGAACAATGATAACGCCAGTGAATCCTCCACGTCTTAGGCTCATTCATATTAGCCCAAGATACCACACAGTTTATCATTCGTTTCAAATTATTCTGGAATGGGTATTGTCTATTGGATTGGAATTCAAATCCAATGTTCTATGCAAACCATTGCTTCAAAAAAACATTCAATCTGATATGAATTAAATTGAAAAAATACTTAATTGCA
>JGI24021J15306_10003676_pt1 | contig 17430 bp, 6 predicted proteins | sample Ectturendosymbi1_FD_15306 | JGI IMG/M metagenome (IMG submission 15306)
CAGTAGGGGTTTTTTCCAAAATTTTTCCAGGGGGGGCCAAAAGTGGTGAAATTTGTTTTTTTCCCACTCAAAACTCAAAATATAATCTTTTTTGCTGAAAATTTCAAAATCCAAGAGCGGCCTTGGACCCCCTGCCTCCCCCTTCCGACGCCCATGCGCGTAGTAATAGATAAACTATCATATTTGAATGTATCACACTTAATTTCAGAAACGTAAGATTTTTTGGTACACGGAAAGTAGAGTGCTAAATAGCCTAATAATGAAAATAACGGCCAAAGCAATAGATGTAAACGACATTTTCGTAGACGTTTCGGTAACTGCTGCTTCCATCATCAGTACATTAGCAAGTAAGCTGCAGTGATGTTGCTGCAAGTTCTTGTGGTCAGTCGGGAGAAAAGCGTTGTAAAAAAGTGAAAAACGCGAAAGGCTGTTCTGGAAGTGACGTAGTGGCGCGGGGCATTGGTAGCCACGTGACTCAGCGGGTCACGTATCGATGGTGATGGCGCGTGACGTCACGGATGACGTCACGTAAGATGTTTTCAGAGGAAAAATCGGGTATTCGTTTTGCAATTTAGGAAGGAAGGATTTATTCCCAATAATTAAGCGAACGAGACTCCGTGATTAAAAATATGTTTATAGTGTGACATACGTATACCATGTGGGTAATTACAACCAGAAGCGATGAGTCAAAAATGTATAAGTAGCTTTACCTCGCCAGTTTTTCTAAATCTAAAAACCGCAATCACGCTTGTCGTAGACACGGACCGAGTTTAAGGGGGACGAGGAGGACATGTCCCTCCCAACTTTTGGACAAGAGTGAAAACATTATCTTTCGTCCCTCTCATTAGTTTGTGATAAAAATAATGTAGTTGTACAAATTTCATGGTTACATTACTGTTGAAAACACGCAGCATCAAGCCAGGGAATAAATAGGAAAAATTGACATATCACTGGAGTATATATAGACACAGTCAATGAACGCATTTACTATGTAAAACTGAATTATCATGATTGTTGATAACTGTGTTGATTAATTTGATTTAACCGAATCATTGTGTACATAAATGTCGCCCAATCATGTGACTGATATCATGTATCATGTTCTCGTGTCATGTTCTCGTGAGTCGAATTCCCGCGCTGGTCTCTAGCCTGCAATACACAGAACACGCTTGCCCCTGCTAGTACTCTATTTACCAAAAGATCTTGTAGTTTGTTTTTAATTTAATCTATATGGTTTTGGTTCTGGTGAGAATCTAGTTGGTTTTTAGTAGAAGTACATTTGTACATTTTATTTCGGAACTGACCAAATTTGAATTGATTATCACAATTTTTGAGCATAATTATGTCTATTTAAGCCCAACTCTCAGAATTAATGCGTTTTCATATTATATGCAGTCCTAGATATAGCACCAAAAATATATCATTTCCATTATTTGCCCCCATTTTGTCAATTTTAGAAAAAGGTCGTACTACGGTTGAGTGAACATGGTGACGTCATCGAAACGCAAAAATTAAAGGTTTGTCACCCCCAAAGTTTATTAGCAAACTCGGTCCCTGGCCGTAGATATTATGCATAATCATGGTGGAATGTTTTCAAGGCTGCTAAAACATTTTCGTAAGCATGTAGCTGTGATAGTATTTAAAAAACTACGACAAAGATGTGAATCTGCGTTCCGGCAAGACTTTAACTGCTTCCCGTCCCTCAACACCATGTCTGCCATCTGCCTCCACCACTGTCAAACAGTTAACGCTTCGTGAATCCTTCAGCCCAGGTGTGTTTGTAGAGTTGAGGTATCGCTCGATGTCGCTTTTTTATTCTGATTTTTTGTGAATAAGAGCTAAGGATTCCTACTTAGTAAAGGAAGTATTCACTGTGTTGATAATTTATGTGAAAGTCGATGATTCTTTGCAGACAAAAGGCTCCTTTTAATGGATGCTCTCTTCCCTGATTAGCATCATTTTGTTGCAACGAGTCCAGAACCCGGAGCGACGACTGTCCGTTGTGATGTTCGTTTCCAGTCGTTACAACAAGGGCTTTGCGCAAAGTGCAAACAGGAAATTGCTAGCGAAATGCCAGTATTGTTTACAAACATTTGTAAATCATTAAACTTGTAATAACTGGTTGTCAAAACGCGTAATGACAAATGTTTAATTGACAGAATGGTTTCTGTACATGCCACTCAGCGCGAGGCGCTCGGAAAATTTTCTATCAATTGCGTAGTAGCAACCTTGCGTGGTGTGCACCGATGGTCCATAGCTTCCGTAATCCGACGAAGTTGTGCGGAACCGTGGATGACCTTTGTATCCGTACCCTTGCATTTTTTCTGGGTACTTAAATCGAGGCGGCAGTTGTCCATATTCCACTTTCTCATCCTGAAACTTTTGAAGGCTATTGCTGTTGACATTATTGGTATCAGAAATTTGAAACGTGCTCCCTGAATTCGGATTAATTTTCTCCATATTAACGTTGTATGTTGCATGGAAGACAAACAAATCTGATTTTTTACCAGTCTACCAGTCAGGTTAATCGGTTTGATTACAGCTTTATCTCTCTTGTTTTGGGGCATAGCCTGCATGGTTTCTATATCTGCCATATTGCTCACCTGAAACAATTTCCATTATGATCTAATAAAAAGATATGCTCAGCACAACAGAATTTTTACCATAAGCTACAAATGTACAGTACTTTGCTCTGTCAGCTCTTTTTTTCACATTTCAGCTATAATGAATCGTTTCTGTCCGCTGCGTCAAACTTGAAACATTAATCGTTTTGTTTGATACTTTCCTTCGCCCTTCGACAGTTTATCACTAAGTAGGCCTATTCGGGCTTCGGCGGCCATAAATTGCCACTGTAGTATCTGCAGCCAAGAGAAAATAGAATTTCACCTCCTGATATATACAAATTTTTAGTTGTTATATGACGAATAAGTGCGTAGGCAATGAAAGGAAAAGCTCTGCATAATGAATGTGCTCTGCATGGATCATTCAGAACTTGGTCTGTTTTTGTAAGAAACTATTCCGTAATTACAACGATACTCTTTTCATTGTGTTATTCCTTCAGCAGATATTATGAATAAATTTACCTGAAGTGCGAAACACAAGCAAAGTTTACCGAATTCAGTTTTCGCAAGAGGCACTGCAACAGAATATTGTCGTTAAACAAAAACAACGTTAACATAAACGTCCAAGTTTTAGTCAGGACGGAGATAACAAGATAATAAGTAAGCTGTTAGCTGTACAATTCAGGGGTAGTCAAACCATCAACCATGCCGTTTATATGTTGTATTACATCAGAGAGGGTACCGACCAAGTTCAAAAGGTGCTATCTCTTTATTTTTATATGGCCTACTGATGCGGCCCTCTCACTGAAAAGTTTGCCCACCACTGCCATTGATGTTTAGCCCATCCCGCGTTTATCACACGAAAAAATTGTACCACCACAAGCTATGGTGTGGATGCTTGTGCAAACACACTAGCTACGCGCCTAAATATAATAGCCTATTTGCAACTAGATGTTCCAACTCGACTCTTCCTACAACATATTGTTGTTTTCCCTTGCCATCAATTCCCATGATCAGGCTTGTAACGATAAAGAATAAAACGTGTGTTCAGTGGTGTGTTTAAGGGGAGGCGAGCGAAGCACTTGCCTCAGGCCCCCCTTATTTTAGGGCCCCCTCGAGGTGTTTCACGCGTAGATTATCCTCAGTTTTGGTAAAAAACGTATTTTCTTTCAAAAGGGCCCACAAATACCACTGTAACGCGTAAGTACTCTGCTTTTGAAGGGGATCCCAGTAGCAACTGTAATGTGTAAGTGCCTTGCTTTCAAAGGAGCCCCAAAAACAGCTGTAATGTGTAAGTGCCTTGCTTTCAAAGGAGCCCCAACAACAGCTGTAATGTGAAAGTCGCCTACTCTGCTTTCATAAGGGCCCAACAGCAACTCTTTGCGCGTGTTGTAGGTGCATGTGCACTGTGCAGTGGATTTTCTGATGTTCATATTTCATTAACAGAAGAACAGATACTGCTGTCAATCCTATGTCCTTGCAAAGATGCTCAGCCAATGTCGCGGCACACGTGATTTAAATTCCTAACAAAAAAGTAACCACTGCTAAAATCATTCTTAGAATACGGCAATCAGGCAGTTTTAAAGTGTCAAGTACCCATTGCAACAGACGAACTTAAAGCGTTTGGGTCTGTATACATAGTATTTTCGGATCAGATACGGATTGTTGCAGAATGTTCAGTGTTAGAATCTCTGGCATAAAAAGCGAGTGACCAGCTATGCATTCACTCATGGGCGCAATTAGGTGAGGGACAAGGGGGACGCTTCCCCCCGCTTTATCAGACAGCGAGGATATAGCCTAATATGCCATGTCCCCCACATTTTCTCTTTAGGTTTCGTAATATATTGGTCTCGCACAAACCTGTCCCCCCACATTTTACAACGAAGTTGCGTCCATGCATTCACTGTATGCAAAGATGGCTTTTATCGCCATGGAACTGCAAGGAACCGTAAAATTCCTGCCAAACTAAGCACCAAACCTATGGGTTAAAGTTGCTACTTTGATCTAGCTAGACCAGCTATGTCCAACACGCGGCGCTTGGGCCGCATGCAGCCCAATCGAAGGTTTTGTGCGGCCCAGTTTAGGTTTTCGCTGTAGTAAAAGTCTCCTACATGTTAACAACTTGTCCTTATGTTGATCACCTTGAATTTGACATTATTGTTGTAGGTGGTCCTCAGTGTCCCTTTATCACGTGTGTTACTATTGCAGTTAGGATTCGAACGCTTTCAGGACATTAGCTTTAACTAAATTTAGTTTGCTGTGATCAAAGTAAGCCACTGAATGTGCGGCCCTCATTAATATGTTATTCAGTGTGTGGCACTGGTTAAGAGAGTAACATAATTTTTGGCTCAGTGAGCCATTTGGGTTGGACAGAGCTGAGCTAGACTTTCACTCGTTCGCCAGTTACCCCTGTTAACTGTGCAGTGTGCAAGCTTTACAAAGACGCGGCCGGAATGATCATATATGTTATATGTCACCGACTAATTCGTCACCTAAAATCGTGCACTAATTTTTAATGATTTCCACATAAAAATTTTTATTTTTTTCTGGAAGATCTCAGTGTCTGATTCATTGCTGGGAACAGGCCCGCAACCAACTTGGGACACCAAGGGGCGAAGAGTTTTCTGAGAGCGACCCAAAATTTTTAAACTATATCCAATAATTTCAAACCATCTCCAACACATTTTTCCAGGGGGCTGAGCCCCATTTCGACCCCCATAGTTACGGGTCTGGCTGGCAAAGGATTCCTTTCGACAGACAAACACTAATTTTGTTTTATAATTATATTATTATTCTCAGTTACAGAGCTGCATAGCCTTTCTTAGCTTGTGCTGCACGAATATAGTCACAAAACGATGGCTTTTTGACCGGGCACAATAAGCATGATATCTTCTGATTGTAAACTTTCTGTACGAGACATCACAAAACAGTAATGTTTGCACTTCGTATTATTGACTGATTGACGCATCAACAAAATTTATATATTTTTAGTGTTAACAATAAAAAAATAACTTGAAAACGTTATAACCGCTTTTTGCTGCAGAATAAAGGTAAACCTACTAAACTGACGGAAGCCAATAGCATGTCATCAACACTGACATGCTTACAAACATTTGCATTTTTACCCGTGACAGACCATATTCAGGAAAATGTATCTGTGTATCATTTTCATCAGTGCAAGGTGTGCTGCAATGCTAATATCAATTTCTTGGCAAAGCTGACTTCAAGACTTCATTTAAAAATTTTTCAAATGCAAATATTTGACGTTTACGCCCTCTTTCACGTCTGTGGATGATGTTAACTGTTAAAAGCAAGTTTCCTTACATTTAGTATACAGTATATAAAAAGGCATAGCATTTAACAACACACAAAAACGTTATCTTCACTTACCAGTGTTTCGCAAGCCACAATAAGGTTATGTTTCTTACGCAAACTGCCAATATTTTGCGGATCAATAATGGTTGGATTATATAGTTAAACATGTTAACATTTCTAAACCTTATGAAACGTTCAACTGTCGTAAACCAGCAGGTTTCCGTATGCCCGTTCACACAGAAAAAGCATCAGATTCACCCTCCAAGTCTATCGTTAATAGGATGACCACAATTACAATTTTCTAAAATGGAGCGGACGTAAACTATGTGATGAAACTTGTAAATAACGGTGATGCGATGGCAATTTCACTATCTCGAATTAGGACATGTTTTGTAAAGTTTTTTGACTTCCTGTGAAAATTCGCGTAAAATAATATTCATCGCATTTTTTTCCAAAATGAGAAGAAAAAATTTTACGGCCTATTTCTGTCCTTCCTTTTGCGACCCTTTCTTTTTTCAGCTATCTGCAATAAGCCTGGATGTCTGGGACGGTCGTAGCAGCCAACTTCGACAAAACCCCAAATCGGGACCCTCCCGGCACAACCGGTGTTTGAGGCCACCCTGCGTAAGTTAAGAGTAAATACTCAGCCATTGGTCTTCCACCCTTTCACGGCGAAAGAAAGATCTGTTGATCCGCTCCGCCTGACTGAAGTTTCTGTTTTTAATGTACCCGCCTGACTAAAGTTTCTGTTTTTAATGTGGATGTGTTAGCAAGCCTAAGTAACTTTCAAAGGTCCGATTCCTCTTCGCTGTGAAGCCAATGCGCACGGAAACACACAACACGGTGTATTCAAAAGGATTGTTAGTTCCGCTTTTAGAAAATGCGCAGAACTTGCAGGGCGCAAGGTGGAGTTGGAAATATATCCCTTACCGCTACCAGATTTGAAGATGTAGTAGGCTGATCTTAGTCTGCAACATCATACTAACTGTACATTCTATGGCTAAAACCTATGTCTAACGGTCTAACCCTTCTTGTTTTACTGTTATACGTACGTTTTGCATCTGTTTTAATGCTAATATCGTCTGAGCTTTAAATCTGACAATCAAATGTGTACAATTTTCTCATAACTTGGAAGCATGATGTGCAAGTTTGCACACAATCTAGACCACTTGAAGAACTCGATTTTTAAATTTATTTTTTGTTTGTTGCCAAATTTGAGTGAAAGCAATTGGCGGCAGGTTGAAGCCTGATATATCGGGGCAATTGGGGTTAACACTCTTGCCCAAGCAGCACTACGGCGATTTACCAAGTACCAAGTGGCCGATCGCCCAACGTTTTGATTCGTTGGCAGAAGTGTGGCACCAGGCCCGTAGCTTGGGCGGCGCAGGTGGGTGAATCCCCCTAGAAAAATTTTCTCCCCCCCTGGAAAAATGTATTGGACATAGTTTTAAAACTATTGGACATACTTTTGAAAGGTTGGGCTCCTCTCAGTTTTCGCCCCTCCTGGTGTCCCAAGCTGGTTACGGGCCTGAGTGCTGGCACTGATCTACCGCTGCGAACTATTTTGTGTTTCAAATTTTACTGGGACTTGGGCGCATGTGTGTATAGTTCACTCAACATAATTTGCTATCGCCACTTTCAATTTGCAAGGGGTAAAAATGCTTATATCATAGTACCACCCTGTTTCAAAATAGTGGGGTTATAATATATTACATCACCAGTAAGTTTGTAAGGTCTTTTTGACAGTGGTGGTTAATGGTTTGGCCACACAAATGGTGTAACTCGTCTTTAATGTGTTACCGGTGCAGTCTATTCGCTGTAAGATTGTTTCATACAACATTCAGCTTGTTTTAATTCAGCTTTAATGTCAAATGTGAACGTCGCGGTTTTTAACCACATCTGTCAATGTACATTAATTTCGGCGCTCTGGTAAATGGCAGCGTAATCCGCTTACTTCATGACGACGCTATAAATGCAACCTTTTCTGTAAAACCAGACGATCGAAGTTTATGGTTCTTGATGCAAGGTTTCACTAGAAGAAAGTCATAGCTTAATCACTTTAACGCATGCAAAGTCTTCCTCAAATTTTCATGCTGACACATTCTTCCTGACGGGATGAACACTGAAGATACAGGGTTTTGCAGCTCACTATTTCTGTACACTATTTTTGGTCTTGCCAACGCTCAAAACTTGCGTTTGCATTAAGTTATAAAACCTCCCGCGTCACAATCTGCAGCATAACCCACTGAAACGTTTAGAAATAGCTATTTTTGAAATCTCACTCCTGCATAACCGTCTCCCGTATCAAAAATAAACTTTTCTGCCTAAGGTAGCAGCAAGTTGTGAGGTAGGGTGTAAGCATCAGTTGCTCCCTTTGATATAAATAGATTAATCAGCTACATGACAGCCGGTCTGGAATAGAACGGTGCAAAAACTTTCTAGATCCGCCCCTGACTATTACCATGCTTTTTCTCATGGGTCGATAAAGCAAATTAAGAAAGCTGAAGTTTAATCTCAACGTTTGGAGCAGTATGCCAAAAAGTTTTTCGAAAGTTGTTTTGATATCTGCCTTGATTGAGTTTTTCTTTTTCGTCAAAATCTACTCATGTTAATTAAAAAGTGCGATTTCGCATGATCCAAGTATTAAGCAACTGCTGTTGTGAACACGCATTTTTCGATTATAAAAATGAAGGTGAAATGTTACAGTAAGGGAAAGAAGTGATCCCGCAAAGTTAAAGCAGCAAGAAATGTCGTACATAACTAAACATAACAATTAATTTCTGAACTCCTCGATATATGTACCAAAGCAGTATTGAAATTGGCAGATTCTCATCATAATTGAACGTGTTGATCATATTTGGTCAAGCTCTTTCAAAACTCAGTAAAAAGCGTTTTTCCAAGTTTCTGCATTTGAATAAACTTGGTAAAAATATTGAGAAAAACTTTGAACAACTCCTGCACCAGCATAGCATTTCTGTTCGCTAGTGTCCACATTCATAAGCCTATATAGGAAGGATTTTCTCTGGGAATGAAAAAGTAGCCGCTTTTCCGCAAAAAATTGAAATCGCCTCGTGTTTTGATGCCAACTGTGACAAAGGGTTTTCATGCGAAGTGGATTGTCTGATAATTAACCAAATTTCCGTGATTTTTCTTTGCAAGGTCATTCACTTTTATCAAACCTCTCAGTTCCGCGCAAATTTTTCTCCATTCTCTTCGAAATTTTCACATTTTATTCGTTCAGTTCCACAACTGTTGCTATCCAGCCTGCCCTGATACTTTTTTCTTTTTTCCTGAAGCGCATAATTTTTGTCCTGCTGATTCGCAAACACTGTTCTGATTGGCCTGATTTTTACAAAGTCTGCAGTGTTAGAGGGCGGTTTTTATGTCTATGGCTATCTTGCTTATACTGAATCTACAGTGTCAGCTAACAGAAAATTTTCTTAAATGTGTCCCACGCGCTGGCATATAACTTAAAAAATGAACGGTGTATGAAGCTGATGCCAGCAAAAAGTATCTTACATATAACCCCCAAAAATAAAATGGTCTATACAAGACTTTTTCGCCAATTGCACTTTTCAGGAAAACTGTTTTGGTGTTATCTCTTTGATTCTTTTTGCTGTATCCTGTAGAACGATAACTTATTTAGGAAATGCACCCTTCCGCAAGATTTGCACTGAACGTCCCTGACTCTTTGAGAAGTGCATCTGCGCAACTAGCTTTTGTTTAACATTTTGTTGGCGCTCGCTCAATAATATGTTCAAAGCAAAACGACCCGAGTCACTCGAGCATTGTTTGAAAGCGCGCGTAGCGGACATACTTCAGAAAGAAGGGCGACGAACGGTGGAGCTCTGCAAACGGCAGCGGGTTCAGGTCATAAATTTTACTTTGTTCGGCGCTAATCTCCAGATCCAACTTGACAAAGAGCATCATTACGGGTCGAAAACAAAAATTTGCCAGCTTAAACATTCTTCTTATCTGCACCACGCGAAGTCACAGCTTGTTTGTAAGAAGTTGATTATGCGAAACTTTCAAGCACAAAGTATGTTGTCTATCAACGCGACGAGCGCATGCTCTCTCAAAGGGAAGTGAGTTGTTTTAACTCCAATTCAGACCACAGTTTTGCGTTGATCCGAAGAGGAAACGGTGCGAATGTCAAAAGGGACACAAAGTTGTTTATTTCGCCGGAAACTAATTTGTTTGTCATAATACCACCGCTGTAAGTCAAAAAAAACTCTTAAGTGTTTGAACAGCATCAGTCACGAAAAAAAGTTCGATAAATTGAATTTTAGAAAATTCCTGCCCTACGATTTTAAGCAGCATTTACTGTTGTGGCAACTACAACAACTGTTTGCGTTTGTTAGCGCCACCACGCGATGTTTCCTCTCAATTTAGTGCAGAAGAATTTCTACCGAGAATCAGTTGTCGAGAGCCCAGCTTCTCATATCACGCTTGTTCAGAAGTAAGCTGTTATCAAAAATTCTTCAATGTGCATAAATCACGAGACGGCTTTGTTTCGAATGACAGCCGACTGGCTGTTGTGGAGAGATGACTGTCGTGCGCGCCGCAGACATCGTGTGTGGTCTCCGCCATTGCTGAAGGTAGATCGGAGTCGGAGGATGTTGGATCCCGGACACAATTCCGTCGCCATTTTACAACCTTGCCGCCACTGTGCTTACACTGGATCAGGTTATCTAAGGTAGATAGTAAATAGGCGCGGCTGGGCATGGCGTTCGATTTTTGCAGAAGGTTAATGATTTCTGCGGAGAGATACTAAGACAATGGCAGCTGAAGTTGTCAGGTCACAGCACCTAAACATTGCCAGGGTTGGGTTCAGCGTTTCTTTTAAAAAGCGGTGTTACTTATAAGACATTAAAGGAGGTGACTAACAGTTGGATTGTTGGCGCTTGAAACGTACCTTTTGAAAACTTTGGTAAAACACATCTCTGTCACAATTATTTCCAATTTAAATATCAATTAACTCTTGAATGCAAGGTGTTCGTTTGACGATTAATTAACCCATAATAATCACCTGGTTGCTAACTACCAAATATACTAAAGGAGTTACGCAGTAATGCAAAGATCCAAATGCTGTCTGCTCATGAGATGATTTATTTCTTTATTACTGCTCCATTTGCAGGATAACCGCACTTACGAGAATCTGTCTACAGGTGTGCTCGAAACATTTTTTCACTTTTATAATCAGAGAAAAGGTGGAAAGTACAAAACGTGCGAAACCACGGTTAGACGGGAACAGGGCATCTGAGGTGTTTGCTTGAAGGAGGTTTGAGAAGAAGAGTGAACACATCGTACGCAGCCGAACCGAAACACAGCTTTAGTCATTAACAGCCTTCTCATCGTGGGTCGGGAAGAACGCGGTACCACTGTGCAGGCACCTGTACAGCTCAGAGCGCCCACAAAAGCCAGCTTGTCGGTCACTGAGATGAGCCGAATGATGTAGCGGAGAGAAAAATTAGCTGGTTAGGAATGGATTGATGATTACAATTTGTTACTGATCAGGAACAAAGCAGAATTGGCATAGTTTCAATAGGTTATATTGCGCTCATCGGTTTTCGAATGAATAAACTCAAGGTTTGAGAGAACATCATTTGTTTTCGAAATCTTTTTTGTCTGCATGAATTCTTATCTAGCGAATAGCTAGAATATTAGAAGATGAGTTAGTCTTACTAAATGCATTTCAACGTAATCCATATGAGGCAATCAAAAGCTTAACAGCCTTCGCTAACTAGAAATTCTAACCATTTTTATTTAGAAGAAACGTAATGTCTGCCATTTGCGAATCTGAGAAAAGACATTGGCATGAATCACTTGGAAAATAACTGTGATGTCAAATTTTATGCAAAACTACCTTGCATATTATTTGTAGTAGATCAATTCGTAGCAGTCTGTGCACACTCCGCAGTGGTTCAGTTAGAGCAGCCGCGAGCTCTCAACACGCCAGCTTGTCATATTCGCTAAATGATTGAGTTTTTTCAAGCTGTGTGGTGGTACAGTAATGCTTTTTGGTGACATTTGCGGAATTGCCTTGTCTTGAGAGGTGTATATAAATTTCGTAATAATGGCAGCAACTACCTTATGCTTTGTTTACAAGATGTACAAAAGTGCGCAACCTTTTATCACATTCTGAGAAACTGTTTACTTGAGTATGTCTTCATTCAGAGCGAAGCGGATTTAGGCGAACCCCACCGATTCAGTTCTTTCTATTTACGGTTGCATTACTGTGACAAAGCAAAATGTTTATGAAACGTGAAGCAATCTTTCATGTACCTTATCTTGGCATTGCTTTTCTGACAGTTTAGATAAGCTATTTCTATTCTGCAAGATGCTGCTCTTTTCCTGTTTACTGCTATGTTGCGCTGGTATGCCTGCTGCCTGCACCGGCTCTGCTAGAAGAGATAGTTTGCCATTGCATCGTTCTCATCGCGTATCTGGACGAACTGTTCGCGGCCAGCCGCGACAGGCTGTGTTAAGGTCGTTGACTAATGAACAGCGTGTTTTCCTGCACCACGATACATGGAGCGTGTGGGTTGATGAGCTCAGAACCAGCAAAGACATACGGAGTAGTATTCAAAAAGCTCTGAGCACCCCAAGTTGGTGGGAATCGTGGCAAACTTTACCTAGCACAACCAGGGACGGCGTTATTCGGCATCTGCTTCCTATCTTGATTGGAGATCCACAACCTGGCGAAAGCGACTGGCGTTTGCATTGCTCCGATGCTTACAAACTCTGTCAAAGTGACAACAACTGTAGATGGAAGTACTGGAATTATGCTCGATCATGTTCTGCTGGTGGTGGCAACGCCGCATGGCAAAATATGAAAAGCTCTTTCCAGACATACGGGCCATCAATGCAGAACATATTTCAGCCTAGGTTTCTCTCTGCAAAAAGAAGAATTGCTAGATCCCTTTCCAAAAAATGGTATGCAAGAAGACTACGTGCAAAGAGATTGCGTTCTCGAAAATTCAGGAATAAAAAACTCAGTATGCGGCGAAAGGGTCGATGGACGCTTCTTCGCAAAAAATGGCATCGCAAGCCATCTGCAAGACGGACTCGCAAGAAGCGGCGAAAGTTCAAACCAAAGAAAATAGCCTCCCGGTATTTGACATACTGGATGGGGCGTCGGTGGAGAAAAGTCTTCAAAAAGACGTTGCCGCTGTATGACGTTGCACAGTGTTCTTCAAACTGCCGAAAAGCACTGATTTCACTCAACAACACCGTTTACGGTGCTCTGCTTGCCCGTTGCGATTGTCGAATGCGCAGGGCCGTAGAATACTTGACGACTTTCAGCAACTCTGCCCGTGCTGCGAATAGTACGATTCGAAACAGCACAATAGCCTTTGCGCAAGTGATTGTTCGTGATGGGCCGTGGGATGAAGGGATGTGCAGGGCGCAGCAGGCTAACGCAAAAGCATGCCGCCCTCGGCTGTTTAAGGCGCGCTCCACCCAGATGGGCTGCACTGAATCCCGCATTCGGTGCGAGCATAACCCGAGGTGCCGCGCAGCGCAAAATGCATTTCTTCTCAAGTGCTCGCAGGTAATAAGCGGCGTGACTTGCACGTCAGCTTGCCGCAGCGCGATGCTTGCGTTGCAGCGAGCTTCGAGGTACTTCGGCACGTGCGTTTGCGACGGCTCCGAAGCACCGGACTGTCAGAAAATACGCTCGAACATATACGATCTTTGCCAGGACCGTGGTGACTGCGAAGAGGAAAACCATTTGGTCTTCTCCAAACGCAGTCCATTACAAGTGGCTTCACAGAAAGGCGTCAGATGTCGCCGAAAAAAGCGGACAAACGAAGCTCTGCCAGAAATCGGAGTGTTGCACAACAGCTGTAACCACAGAGCTTTGCTCCTTCGTTCTCTGAACTTGCTTCTTATAGTTCTTTTAACGCTTGTCGTCCCTAAGTCATAACTGCTGATATCACTGACTGTATGCTTTTTACGCGCGCCAGAGATTTTTTACGCTCTTCATTTGTTTATTGTTGTTCATTTCTACAAGATTTTCAAGTGTTTTATATTACCTCGCATTCAACTGACCGATTTGTTCTGCATACTTTTATTTATTATTTTTATATTGATTTTGCCTGCATTAAATTTCAAACGTTTCACCAATTTTGTGTTTCCTTTTCGCATGCGACTGGAAAGTTCGTGGCCTACTCAAAGAGACTTCTTTGGTAAACGCGCCGTATTTTTCCTCGTCAGGTTGTCACTAAACATTGCAATACATGTAATGCATTAGGCGCTGACTTGTTACATGAACTTTATATTTTATTTGTTTATCATCGCAAATGCTCGTCGAACGAGTGCTCACATTTGACAGTGAAGTAAAAAGATTTACTGGCGGTTTCATTGCAATTAGCTGAATATATTTTACATAAACATACGCTTTACTCCGTTTTAGTCTCAAAAGATTGAGGCACGGAATGATTGCTCAACGATTCCCCAAATTGCATCTGTTTCTGCATTCCAACACCTTTTTGCATTCCTAGATCACGAGTGGCCGATAATTCTGGGCAAAAAAACAGGTAATTCGTGAAGACGATGCCCAGAAAGTATGCTTGCCTGTCGTGAAAACACAGCAGGCGGGATCGAGAAGCTGGCAGGTTGTATGAAAGGCGATTGGTTCAAAATACAAGCACATGAAATGACTGATCGAAAGTACACGAATGTAATGAATCAGGAAATTCCTCAAACATTGGGTGCAATCAGTATTACACGCTTGGCGGCAGTTTTGCAATTGACAACAAAAGGTAATATATCCTACTGATACAACGAGGTTTCCAGAGGCGTTTCTGGCGACTTGATTTATAAATACAAGTAATGTTATATATTTGCCTTACTTATTATTTTTGCTATCATTAAAACGCGACAAATCCTTTCTCAACCGGACTGTCTTCTTATAACGTAATTCTTTTTCTGCCACGCTGCGTAAAACATATTGTGAAAATGACGCTGTACAAGCGTAACATATATGAAACACGAAAGGAAACATTTGTTGGTGTCGCGAGCATTTTTTGCCAGCATAACTGAAAGTAGGAAACATGGGGTGAATGCTATTTGACAATTTTCCTGTCATACCCTTTTTTGCCAGCAAACGTTCTTAAGAAAAGTACACAGTGACGTCCTTGTAAAACCTCTTCACTGCTGAACAAGAAACAACTTTCATGTTTTGTCTTCAGATCTTGAACTGCATGCTTACTGCAGTGATTTGTCAGATAAGCAAATTAGTATCACCAATATTAACGTAAACAGAACATTCAAAACGACAGACGTTCACGATCTTTCATTGATTCAATGAATAGTTATTTTTGGACTCAGACGAACATAAACGAGTGCTTGATGGCATGCTTAAATTTTGTGGAAGTTGGTTTTCGAATAGTACTTTTATTGGGCACAAGTGTTCGAGAAAAATCAATGAAGTGGCAGAACGAGGCAAAGTTTTTGCACTTTTGTCGATAGGTAATCGCATGATGTGTATAACGCTACAAACACAAAAAAGGCAAATGGTCAAAGCAGTAAAAACAAGGTTGACAATTCTAGCTCACAGGCGTAATGCAAAGTCACTAAAACCAAACTGTAACGTGAAAACGTTTTCACAAAAGAAAGTCGGGCATAACAGGCCAGGCAGAGATTCGGGAACTACCGCCATTACTGTTTGTGCGACAGCGACTCACAAGCTGCGGTCAATTGTTTGCATTGTTGGGCGTTTGTGTCGCCGGCTCCGGGTGTCATGGCTGCACTTACTGCTTGCGACGTGCATGACAAATTCTGAATGACGTATTGTGCACGCATTCGCCTGTTCCTGTTATTGCCATGGTAGAGACCACCCACATGCGATGGAGCATTCGCAAGTGGATGTCGGGACACCGACGAAGACGTAAAAAGCTTGTCAGCTGTACAGTGCTCCTGGCTTAGTTTTCTTTCCAGTCTTGTATTGCCTACATCCGTTCGTCAGGGCGCGCGTACAGTTGCATCTTACTCTCAAGTTTCGGGAAACGTGGCCTGACAGCAAACAATGCGTCTCAGAATTTCCTTTTGGTTCTATGCCACTTGAGCTTCACAGTGTGTTAACTGTTAATCTTGAGAAATAGAAATGTCGTCTTTCTTGACTTTGACAAATCTGAATGAAATGACACAAGTTAGTAAATGTAAGCGGACTTGTGTTGTCGTCGACGACTTATCTAGGGTCTGTGTTATTTGAAAATTCAACTTGAATGCTGGACAATAGGCAAAATAAGCCAGTCGGACATCTTTATGATCACACAAAATATAGTACTTTGCTATAGTTCTGTTCAATGTTTTTTCTAAGGCGTTTTGAGAGACCGATACGGTCTCTTGAGGTGAACAAGGTCCAACACTAAAAAAAACTGGTTCTGTTTGTGATATTTAGATCGGCCTGCAATAACCTTACGTTTCAACTATGCACATACAAAAACGGAAGACCACACCAGTGGAGCAGATTAGAAGCTATTTTTATATGCACTGCAATGGTATATTTTGACGTCAGCAACGCTGGAGGGTAAATCAGGCTGAACTGGTGTCTTGGTTTAGGTTTACCATAGGGTGAATGAAGACATTCCTGCATGCAATGAATTATGTAGACAACCGTACAAATGATACTTTACGCTTCTCAGCGATTACCAAGGACTAAGGGTGTGGCTCACACAAGTTGCAGGTTTTCCGACCAAAAGCGTCGGTCAGAATTGCTCAAGAAAACAATCCAGGGCAAAAATGTAATAGTCAGTGCTGTATCATGGTCAACTGAAATCTTGAAAATGCATTATTTTTCTCCACGGACTACCAACAACGTCATTAGCAACACTTGTTTTCTGTTGTCAAGCTCATGAGCTTAGCCGCAAACACAGAACTATGTATTGAAAAATTAGTTAAGTTTCACTTTTACTATCTTACGCCCGTACTTCTACGTTTACAAGTCAATCGGTTGCCAACGTCACTGGTTTGCCATTATAACACTAACTCCAAAGAGTGCGTGTCGAGGTCGAGTATGAAGTGACTGCAGCTGATCCAAGCCACAAAGCATACGTTTTTTCCCTAAAACAATAATTTAAATCACGGAATGTGTCATCAGCAGTAGTGTCATTTTGTCTGGAGGGTGTAATGTAGAAACGGGATGGTACCAGGAAGTTAAGCCGTGAATCATCATGATGACAATAAAATCAAAGTTCTTCAAGCCGTCAGTTCTTTTGACCACACTGTCAAAAGTATCGAGTTCATCAGTACATACTCATCACTCCCTCCTGCTCGTAAATCTTTGAACCTCTTTTAAACTTAGAAGCAGTGTCCAACTCAGTAAAAGCAGTATTACTTCCTCACATATAGCAAAGGTTTCTAACAGCAGTGTAACGAAAAGTTTGAAAAAAGGCCAAGGATGCTTAAGTTAAAGGTAATTAACTTTCATACATTGTTGATAACCTACAGCAGTGATTTTCAACCGGTGTTCCGCGGAAAACTAGTGTTCCGTGAAAGATCGTCAGGTGTTCCGCAGGAAATTTGAAAAGTTTGACTAGTGTTCCATCGA
>JGI24021J15306_10003677_pt1 | contig 17429 bp, 10 predicted proteins | sample Ectturendosymbi1_FD_15306 | JGI IMG/M metagenome (IMG submission 15306)
CTTTGAGTTTCGACACTTTAACAGATTCATAGTCATGCAAATCACAAATTTGATCAAAGTTTTAGGTGATTTCCGCAGCCGGACATACCAGTTCCCGCAATTTACTCCACCGCAAAATGGCAATCGACGATGACTGAAGTTTGAGGAAGACACAAAGGTCATTTTGTACATTCGCAAATGAGCTTTATAATCAAGTAGGGGTAAACGACTTCCATACGAACATTTACACAAAACACCAGACAGACGCAACGTCGGATACCAGTTTAAAAACAGAGCGTTACTATTTTTCATGATCGATGCGTTGGATTGCGACACGGACTCTTGCAACGCGACGCTGACCTTGGAATGCTTGACCAGAGCTTGCAAACAAAAAGATTCCACTCTTTCCTGAGGAACTATTTCTCGCGTGTAGTTCAACCCGTTCCCACCGAAACACCAGCGACCTCCCTGAAAACACGGATCAATGAGCAAAAGTGTGAAGAACGTACAAAGCTGCCGTGCCCTTCATTCAAGATTACTGGAATTCGCTGAAATGGTTCTTATTACGCAATGAAATGGTTCGCATCACGTAGTAAGAAAAAAGAAGCGTTTCAAAGCAATCGGAGGAGGGCAAAAGACTCGCGCTTGGAAAGAAAAGTTCTGTGCATGCGGGAAGCGAATGAAGTTTGAAGCTAGGAAGCAAGAAGAGGTTCTGCAAGCAGAGGTCAGTAGAGAGCTCCCTGGCGACAAGTCTCTTTGAAGGTACAAAAGCTGAGGACCCACCCTTTTCATCTGTCGTTCGTCGCTCAGGCTCAGAGCGCCTGACGTGAAATATCGAACGCATTGAGTCACGTCTTCTTGGGGGAGTTTGGTCAGAAGATCGCGAAGCATGTCCTCTGCGGGTTGAAAAGTATAATAGTTTGCGAATAGCTTAACTTAAACTAGTTAACCAGATGAGCGAGCGGTGGAGGTATAAATGCGACAAATCTTTAGAATTTCGGAAATTCTAAGGAGACGAAAAACTGTAGTTTTCGAAGCACGGATTGTCCGGTCGTGGAAAAATCACACCTTACAAACACCAAAGTCTGCTCAAAAGAAAGCAAGAGTTGATGTCATTTACAGGATTCGTGTTGAGCGTTCATGTGCTAGCTACCAAGTGCTAACCTATGTCGTCCTCGTTTTTAACTGGAGGCAAAGGTGGAGGGGGCAGGAAGAACCGATGGTCGACGTCGTAGGTTCTGGCTAAGCCAATCGCAGTGGTGCGATCTAACGCTTGGGCCAAGGTGCGAAACTCGGCATCTGAAAGAAGAAACGTTGATGTGTCAACTTAAACTGGCCAAGCTGCATGCAGCAAAGCAGCGATCTCGATTAAGAATCATTTCCTTTCTTTGTCACTGTGGACCGTTCGCCAAACACAATATTTAGATGGAGATGGCAAAAGAGGGAATGCGAGGTACGCGCCTCTCAGAAGAAATTTCATAATTGGAAGATGACAGGGGTGGATCCAGCCACTAAGGTTAGGGGGGCGATTTCAGTAAATTTTGCAGTCAAGTTTCCTTACGGCTTAGCTACTGTAAGAGAGATGAAGTGCACTTCACAGCACTGCTGTGACAAAACAATGTATGGCAAAATGGCCTTATTTCGCGAATGCTTTCTGAATTGTACAAAATCATGGTGAATAAAGTTACTTTCGTAGGTTTTAGTTACTTTCGTAGGTTTTAGTTACTTTCGTAGGTTTTAGTGAATAAAGTTACTTTCGTAGGTTTATGGAAGATGGTAAGTTTTGAAAATTACATTATGGCATAGGTAGAATGTTAAATCGTCACAGGCAACAGCGCTGTGGTGTTCGGACTTTTTTTGCCCGACAATGCGATGCGTCTGATTTGGAACACTTTGATAAATCACATAATTTCGTTAAAAACATACATAATTACAAACAGCTAAGGCCAACTATTAGGCAGTAGCTGAAAGATGCCGGGTATAAATTTTCGAAAATGCTATTGACGTTGAAGAAAATGCCAAAAAGGTCTGTTGATCAACTCCACAAATCACGAACGGTTCGAAAGTTTCCTTGGTGGACATAGCAAAGGGAGAGTGCCAAGCGAAGATGGAGAATACAAATATCTCTCAAATTGCTAATTTCGCCCAACATCGCAACATCAACCTCCCTGGTTTTATTTAAAAACAAAATTATTCGAAACAAAACACAATGCTAAGCGCTCGCTGCATTTTTCCAGCGTTTAGCACCAAACACAGGGCACCATATAACACCGAACAAACAGCAACATGTAACACCAAACGCAGAGCACTGCTACCTAAGTTCACTTGGTCTGTGTCGTCGTCGGTGATCATCTCACTTCTGCACTCTTTCTTTCCTGAAACAGTTCTGTAAGCTCAGAATCTAAACCTGTCGCTGAACAAGACCTTCTTTGCTTAATCGTTGGAATCGATCTGAAGCATATTCATGAAAGATTGTTTTTCGAACTGACTGAACCAAACCACTCTCTTTCACAACCGCAACAAAACTAGAAACCTAACGCAGTTTTCCTGACCCGCCGGAACACTTAACATGATCTGACCGGCTCTGATGCAGATACACCAAAACCAAACAGCTTCTCGGATCTCGAAAATCGCTCACCTCGCGAACTACTCAGTGCGTAAAAAAACTTAAAAACTGCGTATTCGCTAACACTCGCGACGTTTCAAGAAGAAAGTGAACTAAAAAAACTCTTTTCACGTTTAGAGTTAAAAGAAGTTAAAATCACCGACCAACTTCTGTTACCTATCCTGAAAATAAGTGCTGACCAAAGTAAATGTGTCCCGCTATAAAACCAAAGACCCTAAAATCTAAAAAAGTGCTGCGGCAAAGGGACATACCGGATAAACATTAAACCATGACATGGAAAACCATTGCGTATGGAAACTGGTGAAAGGAAATCAAAATCGATTACATGCAAAATTTTACTGTTATCTATTTGGTACAAGGGTGCTGCAAGAAGCAGAAAACTAAAATCACTTTGCCAGTCAAGTAATGCTTACCATTCCATTCCTTACGTGCTGCTATTTTTTCCACCGTTCTTAACCTGATGTGTTTGTTGTGCGAATACGCGTCCCGAAGCACTTTCCACGGTGAAACATAATCTTCGGCCAAATCACCGGAGTTCTTGTCGAAAAGCAGAACAAATCGCGCTAGAAACGCAGAAAAATAAATCACAAAGTTTCAAAGGGAGCCGCGCGAGTATTGAGTAAAATGTATATTCAGCTTTCCACATCCAACCATCACGTACAAGTGCCAGTTTTTTTCCACTTTACATCGCTAATAAAATGTAAGTGTAAAATGTTGCATTTTCTCAGTGGTCATTTCAGAACCAGCTACCCCTCGCGAAGACGCACCTGATCGTCATGTACACAAGTATAGCCAAGCCTCAGAAAGCACGGCGCTGTCTTTTGGTAAACAGACAGAGAAAGTACATTAACTCTAGCGCCTTGATAAGAGATTACGTGGGGAACCAAAAAGTGATTTAAAAGAGGTATGTCAGTGTACGTTAAAAATCAAGGTTTGATAACACAATTGTTGTCGAATTGTAATGCTGCCATATGACTTGCCAACGAATTGTCACGGAACTTCATATCAGAAGGCACAGTTTCTTTTGAGCTAGGAGAACCGTTGCTTACTAGTGCGTGCACCAGAAATGTTAATAACAGATCAATACAAATTACAAAACAATGCTTTACTAACTGCAGTAAGCAATTCACACACATAAAAAACTGTTTTAATAATGCAAAGAAGTTACCACACAAGGCACAACACCGAGGTTTCTTCTTTGACAGTAGTATTTACCGTCTTTGCCAGAATTCATGTCTTTGATGACAGATTGTCGCTAAAACGTGAAACTCGTAAGCTGCTCATAATTTTTGTTTAAGACGGTCAGCGATACGCCAAAAGCTAAATATGGGAATGCCATTTATTTTGAATAGAACTAGAAGCACTGCATAAGACGGAAAGTGCAAGTATGGTATCATAATCAGAGATGTGAACGGGATTCTTTTTGAAGCTCGAACCCGGCCCGAAATCACAAGCCCTACATTTATTTTTGAAGCCCAATTTAGGCCCGAAAGCCAAATTTACCGAGTGAGTCAAGATATGCGCAACTAATAACTAGAGTAAGAGATTGTTATGGTTTAAATCTCGTGTAAACGTCGCTCGGCGCATAAGAGGCAGCAGCAAGTTTTCTTGACACTTCTGGGAAAAAGATTCGTTTGTAATTCGCACTTAGTGCTTTTCAGAAGCAGTGTCCAAACACACTGATTATCGAATTCGAAACATCTGTTATTTATCACTTCAAAGGAAATCACAATCCTTGCCTGGGGCTAAATCTAGCGAAAGCGCTTCTTAAAACAAGTAAGAACGGCAAAGTGATTATTGATCTTCAGGGACCCTGCCTCAAAAATGCAAGGCAAAAGATTCCGCCAAATTCGCCTGAAGTTGGATTTAGTTACAAAATTTCAGACAAGCATTTTAAGTACTTCCGATACCATTTTGGCTGAACATTTCCTAGAAATTCAAGAAAACCAATGTTTCGCTCTCTTCCAACGACGCCGCTTATGCGATGACGCTATCAGCACACTTGCCGATGAATTTGGCGATTTCAGGGCTGTCTTTGGTACAGCTCTATACGAAAGAAACCAAGCAGTTGGCTAGAAGAAACAGTGGTATATCCACCTGTCGCAAGGAGTTTTTGTTATTTTGACGATGAATTTTTTTTTTAAAAACGAGGTAAATGAGATCTCGACTGGTTGTTACTGCCTGAATTTCTTGAATATTGAATTTCATAGTTAGATTTTAAACAATGTTTTAATCTGGTCACACATCTCGGGCTGCGAAAATGCAGCCCTCCGTTTATCTGCACCACTGCAGCTTGTAGCAGTAAGCTGATGAGCTGTCTATAAGGGTTGGCGTTTAAAGATGGAGAGCACTATTTGCTGAGATCATTCTTGGATAACAAAGCGTGTCTGATTTAAAACATTTAAATGATAAAGTTTTGAAGCATGAGAAATCTGCCAGCATATAATTAGATCTTTCATTTTTTGGTGATGTGAACATTGGCAGCTGAAATTGATTCAGGATAGAAACTTTTACTGGAAAAGCACAACAATCAAGTTAAAAAACAAAAGGTTTGTCTAAAATCATGAACTGTTTTAAATTGTGGAAAATTTAACTTCCTATGAGAGGACATGATGAAAGTACTAACTCAAAAAGAAGTGGCTGTAGGTCTGTTGGTGGTGACACGGTTGGAATAAAACGCTGAGTTTGTCATACTAATGAGACCGTCATGGTAGTCGAGCAGAAGTGGCAGAGTTTACTGTGCGAGTGGTTTGCAGTTCGGCACTCACCTTTGCGGCTTCCACTTTGGTGGTAGTGGTTATACTTTTGATAGGACCGGTTTTTACTTCCTTTTTTTAATTTTCCTATACTTATGTGTTTCACTTTACGCTTTGGGTTTAGGTTAAGTGTTAATGAAACTGCAGTGAATGTCGTCTATATTGATAGGAACAACTGAAAATTATGATGTTGATAGGATTAGGACTGCTGGAGTGACTGAAAGTGCCACTAATGATTAAGAACAGCCAGGGCGACAATCTAAGATGTTCAACCAGAGATGGAAATTCGCAGCTCTCCCGGACATTTTCAACAAGAGCTGCCACCGCTGATCTTTTCGACTTAACTCCATGGGGAGGTAATTTCCTCACCACTGTCGCCTTCTCAAAAAGAGTGTGAAACTGAACCGAGCAGAGAAGAACGCTGTTTTCCAATTTTACAATTAGCTGAGGAAAATTCAAAATCACTTCAGTCACAGAAGTCACCGTGGTGAGCACAATACAACTGTGACCAGCAAAAAATGTTATTCTGAATATTATATAACTTTTTTCAATGCAAGTCCACAACATTTTGACAAACATCAGCCGTAACCTGGTCTGACTTACACCAAGGCCTCCTAGTAAACAGCTTGAAAGGCCTTGTTTTCTAGGAGGCCTTGCTTACACCCCTGACCATAATTGCACGTAACCACTTCACAATACAGACACCAGGTGGCTGGCTTTAAACAACACAGAAACTTAGCTTAAAATTTTTGGGATATCAAAAGTCACTCTGTGCTATTCAAAACACTTACCTAATGGTGCTGGGAGCAGTTCTTTTATTGCCTGGCGAGTTTCTGAAGTGAACCCTCCTTCATTAGGGCTGTTGTACGGTGGAGCTGAGTTCTTCCTTTTTTTTGAAATAAAGTAAGTTGAAAATAAGGCATACGCAGATATGCTGTTGTATCTAATAGACAGTACTTAATAAAGTTCATGCTAATTTCGGATTAAATCTGTATGTGATCAAGAAAACGCATTTTTAAAATATTTTTTTCGAATAAGACCGATACTATTTATCTGAGTTTTTCGCCAGTAAAGTCAGCACTAAAATCAAAGCCATGAATGTTTTTATGAACCTTAAAGGAGTTGCAGCTGCAGTACAAATGTACTGACTTCACAAACAGTTTATATCTAGTGTATTAGAAACAATTTATGCTGAATCTTCATAACTATATTTGATATTCAACATGTGGTTTGCTGAGAACATTTTCTAAAAAAGTAATATCAACACACTTTTCAAATTTTACTGCATTGAATGACAGAAAAATTTGTTACAAAGTGCACCACTTGGCTATTCAACTTGACTTAGGCCAACACATGTTTAATTGCTCTGTTTATCAGGCCAGCCTGTTCAGTTACTTAAGTATGAAACAGTATATATGTATGTTTGGAAATGACAAGCTTTTGAAAAGGTGGTTTCTAAGTCTTATCGCCGTCAAGAGCAACGGATAGCAACAGATTAATGCAATCAACACAAACAGCAACAAATCGTATTCACAACACAATCACATTTCTTTGAATTGCGGATATCATGAAGTTGCAAAAACGAATTAAAAATGCAAACAATATTTCCAGTGCATCATCAACTCAAAACAAAACACTTGTTTTTTGCAATCATTTCAATTAATATAAAACTCTTCGTATATTGCAAAGCCTACAATTATGATGATTGGTTTGAAAGTTTAACTAGTCTATTGCAGGTCAACAGCTTGCGGTTTTCCGAAAAAATTGTAAGGCACTCTGTGAAAACTCACCCAAGATAAAGGTAAGCTTTCAGTTTTTCTGTTTCTAAAACATCAGTTGGGATACTGATCCTTTTTCTCAACCTTTCTTTAAAATACACAAAACCAGCAGAAACGATGCCAAGTGTGACAACTCCAGAACCAAGTAGAACTAAACAAAAAATACATGTGATGAAAACAGTGACATAAGCATATGTTTGTATACATTATCTACAAACCCATCTGCTAATATTGAAATGGCACTGCTTTTTACAAGCCACTAAGAAACATATCTGGCTAAAAACATCACACTAAATAACTAGCTACTTTTAGTTGATGTTTTTCCTAACTGTAAAGTGGTTAAATACTTCTAGTATTCTAGTCGTATATGCAGGTCACAGGTGTTGTTAAGAGACAACATAATTCTCAGATAAACTTTATAAGGAAACGTATGATACCAGAATTACTCAATTGTTTTTATTTGATTGCTAGAATTATTGGTGCAACTTCATTGCAATGCTTGCTACATAAAGGACCAACTTAGCTGTGGCTCACAACAGGCATGTTGCCTTTCCATGTTAGCATGAACTGTATCAAAAGCATATTTTGCTGAATACATTTCACAAAACACAATGAGATGTACTAGCTTTTTGGCTAATGAAGTACTAGCATTTTTAGGTAGGCTGGAATTGTAACCTGGATGATGGTAAACAACAATCTGCATTTAAGTAATTGATGGTTACTACTTTTTATGGATGAAATCTGAGAGCATCAGGCGTGAAATGATGATTATGAAATTAGTCAGTTATGTGCTGGTTGACCACAAAGTGCATAACTCAATTTTGTAATTGTAGGTGAATACTTTCTATTGACTCTGAAACATTGCCTGTTGAATTTAGAAAAAAACTATCTTCTAGTGATGTGCTGAGACTGATATTCTGATTCTGAAATTATGACATGATCAGTGATGTTATAGGTTCACAACATTCAGCAGTGTGTATGCTTCCACTTTATAAATCTTCATTCTGTTTGTGCCTAAATAAAAAACTGCTACTTTGAGCCCAGGTGAGAAACAACTTCATGCAATGTTTTGAAACATCAATTTAGTTTCTTGGTGAGAAAAATTCCCTGAAGTGATAGTGGAAACTACACATGAATCTAAACTTTCAGAGGAGTGGAAGATGGAATACAGCAAAATATTTCAACTAAAACCACAAAATTAAAAATTTTACCACATACAAATAAAAATGTAACCATTAAAACCTGACGAGATGTGAGATGCCTCATACATAATCAAGGTTCCTACGTGATATTGAATATATATTTCCTGACTTAAACTTTTTCCAATGGACATATCCAGGTCATGTACAAGCACTATAATAGTTAGCACAATGAAAATAAACTTGCGCCCTCCAGTCATAATAATTTGATCCAAGTGTGCTGTTTGATCAGTGGGAGTAAACAATTCTCATAGAAGGATGAAATATACATCTCTGTACTTTCTTACATGGAAGCTGATGTGCACAGTTTGTTAATTTGATGTTTTAAAGCAGGTGAATCTTTAGAAAAAATTGCTGCTCTTTTTATTCTGCTCAACAATGTTTTATTTTCCTAATTTGCTTAGGATCAATCTCAAGGTCTTTATGACATGGATCAGTTTATGCAAAAAAGAAAAGAGAGTAACACACCACAGTAGATCGACAGTAAACCAAACAATGAATGAACAAATGTGAGCAAATTACAGTAAATAAGAATTGGATAATCTTACATAAAAGGCATGTCAAAAACAATGTTTTGGATACTACTTGCAAGCTCTTAGCCACAAGAGGAAGACATTTGGGGAATGCCTCCCAAATTTTGTTGAGCCCAGAAAGTATTTTATTATATTTATTGAACATGAAATGAAAACAAAAATCTTGCCCTCCTAGAGATATATTTTCTTTCCAAACCTTAAAACATGGCTGTAGGCCTGGAATCTGGACACTCAAGACAATCAATCATCTAAGGATTTTTTGATTAGCCAAAATTTTGTGTCCACACCAGCAAGCCCAAAAATATCTTGCTAAGCTACAGTTCCTCTAGCATGGGTGTCGGAAAGGGGCCTTGTTCTCCCTGGATTTTGAAATTTAACATTTTCATATTACAATTTTAGCAAAAACAGTTGTTTTTTTATTTTTGAGATGGAAATTAAAATAAAATTTCACCACATTATTCTGGCCCCACCAATCTCCATGGAAAAATCTTTATGAGTAGGCCTACCTTTGGAAAATCCACCAGGCCTAGATTATTGGCCCCCGTGTGGAAAAAATCTTTTTGATGCTCATGACAGTCTACTCCAGGTAGGTACAATATAACCTACTCATTGTTGTAGTGTTGCGTGCCGTAGCACAATAATTAATAGGCTAGTTTACCATCAAATCAAATGTGAAGTTCACATTACCTCACACAAATTAGTCTAACACACCTTTATTGCGTTTGAAAAATATCTTCGTGGAATTAATAAATTCAGCAACTTTTCTCATTTTCCGCAATGGAACAACATTTTTCTTGTCCGTCAGCTTCTGATTTATATTTGCTTGGTACTCACTGTTATAATAATCACCACGGGGAAGTTAGCCGTACCTTCAACTTAGCCACTTTCCCATCTGCAGTTTTGAATAACTAGATACAAGGTTCTTCAGAAAAAAATTCAAATTGGAAATCAGCAAAATATAAACAATCTTTTTCAGTGCAAATAACAGGAAATTACACATACCGAAATTGCAAAAGTTGTAGGTTTAAAACAATTCCATTGCAATGGAAAAACTTAAAGCTAAAACAAAACAGCACCGAACATTCTTCCTAATAAAACTGCAAAACAACCTTTCTGAAACAAATTCAAACAACTTTTCCAAGGTGCACGCGTACAAATTTTATATCACCGTCTTTGCATTTAAATACCAGTGATAGAGTAAGTAAGTGTATTGCTTTTTTGCGACAAAACAACAGTTTGCACAGTCAATAGGTCACACAGCATTGCATATAGTATATAGGCTAATGTGGAAACTATAGCATTATTAAAGCAAACCTCTACACAAGTAACGGACATTTATCGGTTCATTTGTCGCAAAGGATTGGTGAAGGACCATGAAGTCATCTAGGCTACCAACCCTGCAATACAGATTTCAGTACTATCATAAATAGTCATTGAAAAGAAAAAGTGATAAAAAACAAAGACACATATTTACAGATGAGTGCACGCCTATGCACACACAGTCCCATAATGAGATAATCAATTTTACAGTCCCATAATGAGATAATCAAGATAGAGCCTCGAGACATGGTCTCGGTTCCCATTTTTGTAAGTCTCGGTCTTGAAGGTTTCAGGTCTCCGTTTCTCTCGAAGGCTACAGGTCAGAGGTGTACGGAGTCTGAAATTTTAAACTCCGACTCCATTCCTGCTTGATGCTTCGGCTGAATATACTCCATCTCCGACACATTTCAAAGTTTTGGACTCCAACTCCTGCTCAAACCCCAAAGTGAATTATCTAAACTTTTGGCAGTGTCTAAATGACCGTATCTGGTTTTCGCATTAAAAAGACAAAAAAACGTATCAAATGGATTTGCTGATCACTGCAATACAGGTCAGTTGCTTCTCAGATAAAGGATTGAGGTGGCCATAATTTTTTTACCCTATATCCTAACCATTTACCTTAACTGCAAACCCTAACCATCAACATCAAACGTTAATCCTAAACCTTAACCGTAGACGGCAACACTGAACCTTAAACCTTAACCCTAATTGCTTAGTATAAACCTTAATGTTAAACACTAACACAAAACGAAAACCCTAATCCAAAATGCTAAACCTAACCCTAGTCCAAAAGCTTAATTTAATTATCAACACAAAATGTGCACCACAAGGGTTTCGAAATGTACATCACAAGGGGTCCAAAAAGTTTGACTTACAATCTTGTGCAAGTACATCAAAAGAAAAACCAAACACAACAAAGGAGTCACTCGAACTGAGGATTTTCCAGACACTTCCCACTCGACCATGTTGATAGTAGTGAGATGTTCTCCAACTCAGTTTTATATCGGGCAGAAAACTGGATGCGGGATACGGTACTTTTTGTCCTTCGAAATAGAAAACTGGAAATGCTGGTTGTTGAGGGTAGATGTTGAAATGGATGCCGATTTTGCGCATTTGACCTATGGTAACCTCGCGCGATGCAAACGCTGGAAACACTGCTCGTTTTTGCAACAAGGTAACGGGCCGGAGGGAAGTTTGTGCTGTACTCGACTGACCCCGGGCATCCGAAGAGTGAAACTGCAAATATTTAAATTCTGTAGCAAGATGATATTTCCTGTTGTAAGGCTACTAACGCATGCTGCATGGATTCAATTTTTCGAAACTTGTTTTCTTCATCAACACTAGTTCTTACGCACTCAAACGCCAGTAATTCTCACCATCCTCAATACCAGAGACCTATACTCTAGGTGTGCGGCACACACCCAATTAAACTGATAGTGACGTGACTTTGCCCAAATCAAGCTACCAAAGGGAAAATCGAAAAAAGGATTGAAAAATAATTACGGCAGTTCAATTGATTTTCTTTTTGATGCACCACGAAAGATCTTTTTGATGCATCACTAGTTCCTGTTTCGTTTTTTTGATGTGGCAACCCTGGGTGTGCGCTAATGCAGCTTACACCAGAGATGGGACCGGATTCGGATCACCGGAGTCGACTCCGGCTGGATTCTGCGTTTTTCTCCCAGACACTGATCCTGAACCGGAGTCAAAAATTTGGGAAAAACTGGACCCGGCTCCGGAGTCACTTTTCCATTTCGGCAGTAGCAGGAGTCTGTGCAGTCATTTCTCAGGTAAAAACATGAGTAAATTAGGATTGGATGGATGATGGTAGCCGGAGTCGGAACAGGAGTCGGATTCTCAAATTTGAAGAATAGACGGACCCCGATCCGGACCTGGATTTAAAAATTTTGGAACAAGAGCGGAGACGGAGTCTGAAAAAGTGACTCCGGTCACCTAGGTTCACACCTGTGCTTGTAACATGTAGATTATTTCAAGCTTCGTCACTAATTGGCAGTTCAGCGGGATTCAGCCCCTCGCCACGGGGATGCTTTGGTGGGCTTCGCCCCAGGCGCGGATTTACCATTAGGCTAAAAAGGCTTAAGCCTAGGGTTCCCGATTTTTTGGGGCCCCAAGCTTTTGGAAGGAAGGAAATTTTCCAGCATCTCTGTAAGCATTATATTTGTATTTTTGTTTTGGTTCAACGCACCTTTTTGTGCTATGCCTCAAACAAAAGATCTCTATAGAAGAATGAGCGCGAAGGATTGAGCTAAATGACAATGAGCATTCTCTATTTCTGACACATTCAGCCTGTTTACATGGCGCATTTCATTGTGGCCAAGTTGTGGCTTTTGGTCGATTGTGGCTTTTTATTTGCTGTGTCACGCTTGAGATTGTGGCTTTGAGTGGCCCTGCTGGCGAGGTGGTCCAGAAATTAAAAGCCACAATTGCTCTGCTGATGTGGGCTTATGGTGTCAGGTCCCGATACGTGTGCAGGTAGGCGCAGGGCAGGGCGATGTCACTGATGTCACTACAAATTGTATGCTGTGAGTATGTCACTGTGGTATGACATCTGTATACAGCTTATACTGAAATAGGACTCAAATCGACCAAAGTAATTACTTCCTTTTACTCTGTTGTCTGTATGCCAATGGGCTGGCTAAGATCAGATGCAGTGGGTTATGATGAAGGGTAGAGTTTTCAGTTTTATGATAAAACTGGTATAATTTTATCATTGCCTATTATTTAGGCAAGTGACCCAGGCAAGTTGTAACCTAAATTATAGTTGTTCAGCAAATCATGCGCAATTACAAACCATTCCATACTGATACTGTTTCATACAACAGTGAGTCAGTGAGTATGCTGGTTGCTGTGAATATTATGTAAAGTTAATGTAGGACTTATACAGTAGTACATACAGTCAGTGCATGTGGAATGTATGTCATGAAAATATGAATGATAATTTGTTATGTTTTTAAATTTTCAGATCTTCCTGACAGTAATTACCTAACGAACCTAATAACAATAATGTTTTTCATCTACTCTAGGCTACCCGTCTCATTTACTGATTATTTTTAGGCAGTGGCTTTAGATACACCTAACCTGTGGATCTTGAAATTTGAAAACTTATTCATACGCCACCTGTGACGTAACAGTAAGTAACGCACGACGAGAGTGCAGTAGCCTAATTGTAAGTAGGCTTTGTAGAAACTAACTAATACTAAATGTAAAAGATAAGCCCTAACCGTAGCCCTAACCTAAACCTAAGCTAATGCTAGCGTACCCTAACCTAACGCTAACCTAACCCTACACTAACTGTACCTAACCCTGAGCTAACACTAACCCCTAAAGGTAACACNTAAGCCTGAAAAAAAGTAAAGAAAAAACGAAAGTCGGCAAGGTGAAGGTGAGAGTTGAACCGAAAACCATTGGTATAACAACCGTAATTCATAACTCCTAGGCTACGAGATCCACGCAGTTTGAATCACAAACTGACCCTTTTTATTTGAATTGCGACAGACCAGGCATATCTCCGTAGTCACTTTCTATTTTTTATTATCAGACTTCCAATCTTTTGCGAAATTTGAAGTTTGTGACTGGCTGATATTTCCACTCAACTTGTTCAGGTATGCTGTGAAACGGCAACATTTGTTTTCATCGTGTTCGTCAGTGCTTAACTGTGTTGCTACTGTGTGGTCTGGTCTGTGTTGTGGAAAACTGCATTTTGCTTCTCTTATGCACTTCTAAACTTTGTATATTTGTGACTCACTTCATGTGCATATTTCGCAATTCTTTATGCATTGCTTACCCTCCACCTCTGTTCATGTGAGTGACTGTTGTTCTATTTGTGATTTGATTTTTTTGGGTTTGTTTTTTATTTCCAACCCCCAGCCCAACACAGAATCTCCCGTTTAGTTGTGCTATAAATACCTCTACCCTCATCTGAAGCTAACCCTAGAAACCCAAGCAACTGTTGCTTGCACTGCACATAACCCCTGCAATAACTGCCAAATGTTTTCAACCACATCAAAAGACTACAGCTAATCCGTAGCTTTCAGGAGAAACGAACTAGCAACATTAGCTTTCAAGTCTGCGAAAAACTAGGCAACCTTGACTGGCAAAGCCGACGTACATATCATTGACAACTAAAACTTCCAGACATGTCAGGCTTGGGTCTCCTGCAATATAATAGCTTAGCAGGCCTACGGCTCTGGTGCTAAATAGCACATGCTTCAGTATGCACATGCCACCGTAAGATTGTTTTTCAAATACAATGGCTGAATGAACGAACTAACGCCAAGTTTTAAATATATAAACTCAAAACTCGCGGAACTAACTACCTATAAACTCACACCACATCCACACTCAGTCGGACCTAGCAGACCGACAAACAGGCGGGAAAATGTGACATATCCGGCCGTATCTTAAGTAGGCCGTGGTTGGGGGGCCCGAGGGAAGACTAAAAAAGGAGGCCCCTCTGATGACGACATCATACTCAGTCAACCGTCATAAGCACATTTGATCAAGCGTAAGATACGGCCACCAAAGGATACATTCCTGAGACTTTGGCATGATTGACATAGCAGAAGGAGAAAATGCAAAAGGGTATTCATGATAAACAACTTTGAAAACACTGAAAGTTGGGAAGACAAGGCTGGCAACACATAAAACTTAGGCAATAGCAAGTTGGCATCACCACTTCATTATTTTCGTTCCCCATTTCTCTGCATTCACCATCAGTAAACTGCAAAGTTTACCCCTTGAAAGTTTCAACTTTCCCCCTTTGAAAAAATGCTTGGTTGCTATCCTGAATTTGTTCACACTCATGTCTTTATGGAAATCCATGAAACCATAACCAACAACTAAGAAAAATTAAAACACCTAATTTGTTTCAATTTTCATCCTTTTAATTACAAGAACATATCATACAAGAGCATTCAACATGAGACTTGTTTGGAAAGCTTTGAGGCTGGATAAGTCAAGGCTGCCCTCATTTTGCATTGACACTAGTTGTTTGAAAAATATAGAAAAGTAGGAAGTAATTCCTCGTATACCTTACCGTAAATAATTCTAGCAAGTAGCCTACACAATTGATTAAATCTTTGTTAATAAAAAACGGTTCAAATTATACTGGCTTACAGCTGGCAAAAAAACTTTAACATCATCTAAGAAATATCTGCCTCAAACCAATCACTTACTAGTCAAGCTTCAAATAATATGTGACTTTAAGCATGGGTTAAATTGAAACCATCTAAAATACCTGAAATAGCTGTAAAAAATGAGGGGGCCTACTCATAACACTCAAAAAATGCCATTTCTGTTACCAGATAGGAAGCATGAATGTAGCTTTACTTATTAAGTGTTTGCAGCACAACAGCAATAATACAAAATTGCATTAAAGTTAGCCTATTGTTTGGGCCCCTTTCAAAGCATAGTTGCAGTTTCTCTTGGTGGCCTCTTTGAAAGCAAGGTACACACATTTAAGGTTGCTGTTGGTACCCCTTTGAAACCAAAGTACTTACACATTACAATTGCTGTTTGGGGCTCGTTTGAGAGAAGGTACTTACATATTACAATTGTTCTTGGGGGCCCTTTAAAAGCAACGTACTTAAACATTACAATTGCTATTTTACATTGCAGTTGCTGCAGGGTGCCCCTTTGAAACTTGAGTACTTACACACTACAATTTCTTAGTTGGTCCCCTTCAATGAAATTAAAAAGCGGAGGACTTACACATTTCAGTGGATGTTGGGGGCCCTTTGAAAGCAGATTGTCTACAAATTGCAGTTGTTGTTTGGGGCCCCTTTGAAACAAAAATACCTTCATACCTTCACATAACAGTTTATGTAGTGGAGCCCTTTGAAAGTAGAGTACTTACTTATGATCAGCTTTGTAGCACATTATATGATTGGATTAAGTTTTTCACCAAAAATAAGAAAACTTTACGAGCGTAACACGTCAAGGGGGGCCCGGGGCAAGTGCCTCGCTCGCCTCCCCTTCTACACACCACTGGTTTCAACGCATCGATATAGTGCATTATTTTCCATCATATGAACCTCGTTATTTTTCTTTTGAGTTCTATACGAGATGCAAACTACAACCTTGCATGCGACTTCGACATATTGAGCCCAAACAATAAATTTCCTGCCATACCAAATCCAAAGTGAGTGGTACAGAGAACGAACAGTCACCAAAACATAGTAAATGATTTTTGCTTCAAATGATACAGAGAGGTCGAACTTGGACAATTTTGTCAAAATTTTGATCTTTTGGGGACAGCATGCATGAAATCATTGAAATGACTGCACTTCCTCAGTTTCTCAAGTCTACCTCGATTCATAAATTTGCATATTTGATTGGTAAAGCTCAAAGGACCANTAAGATCGTGTTAGGCATTGAGGCCAACTCATGANTAGGTAAAACCAATGAAATGANTTTCTGAGTTTCATAAGCGCTTTGACACTAGTTTAGTAATATCCGAAAAAATTCATTTTCTTTCAAACTCATTTTCACAGGTAAATCGTAAAATACCAAGTTTTTGTTTTTTAGGTTATCTTAAAAAAATCAACGGTACTGAAATGACACGGCCCACAGGTAATAACAACATCGGCTTCATTTTATACTTGTTCTCTTTGTCATTTTCCAGCATATTTGCTAATGCATAGGAAACACTCATTGAAACAAAATCGTTTCTTTTAATATCATATTGACAAAGTGGACCTACAGCATGAAATCAATTTTTGAAGCAATCGTGCATGTTTCTCCCTTTTTTCACAAGATATCAACCGCTACTTGAGACCACACTACCACACTACCACCTTAGTGATAAATGATGGGAATCTGCTAGCATGTCATATTATTTTTCTACCACCACTTTCCGGGGTTCGATCTCCAACCCACTTGATTGTGTCCCATGAACATTTCCTCTCGGTGCCTGCATGGAAGTCTGAATTGTTGCGAGTGGTACATGTTAAATGGAGATTACCGTTACTATGTCAAATTTATACAGTTTCAAGTCAAGCTTGTTGCAGGTTACAAAATGATCTTTGTGGCAAATAATGAGAACCTGCTAGAATGTCAAATTATTTCGCTTTAGCTTTTTTCGTTTCTGATGAAGAGGTGACACTTTTTGAAATTGAAATGGAATTTGTTTGTGAAAAACATTTTAAATTGTTCTTATGCACATTCGTAGCATTCATATTTCGGTTTTACGTAAACCTTCAGGTGACGGTCACATGAAA
>JGI24021J15306_10003679_pt1 | contig 17419 bp, 13 predicted proteins | sample Ectturendosymbi1_FD_15306 | JGI IMG/M metagenome (IMG submission 15306)
CACATGAGGCCGGCACAATTGTGTACGGAAAACGGTATTTCGATTTACATGTGCAGTGCTGTGGAAGTTGCATGGTTAGCACAGAATTTTCGACGTAGCAGTACACGTGTGTGATTGCATCTACAGTGGCGTTTAGGTGTCTCTAGTGAATAATAACGCTAGTTCAAATTTAATGATAGTCACAAGCCTCTGTTGGGTTTGATAGGGTTAATCACAGCAACTTATCTTAAAAACAATGAAAAATCACCATGCAAGGTAGACATTTATGTTGGCCCCCCTACTTTTTCCTTAGCCCCGCAGTGCCCCCCCCACTTTTTTTATTGTAGAATCGCGACTGAACATAAGTGGTCCATCGGATATTTTTTTTAAAAAGAGGGTCCGTGGGTCAAAAAAAGTTGAGAACCACTGCACTAGCTCGATTGGACGGATCCAATGTCCCGTTTTTTAAACATTTTTTCATTTCAAATATGAATGTTTGCTTGATTGCTAAACTAACAGACTTACGCTGAAGCAGAGACGGTTTACTACGTATCACTTCCTTTTTCGAACTTATTATACGCACATCTTCAATATACTTCACAAATAGACGAAAAACGAAGATAAAATTAGAAGCATTCCAATGGGGATGCGCATGCAACATGTAGAAGAAACACCATTGCCCTGGCTTTCTTTTATTTGGAAGTAGTTAGACAAGGACCAAGGAAAATCGGTAAATAATCCATCCACTCCCAATTCAACGAATTCATCATATTCTCTGTAAGGATCGGATCCATAATCCCATGCCAAGAACATGTATTCATTTCGGAAAGTATACGGATGCACCTGAACAAATACTAATGTTTCTTAGACTGGACTTTCAATGAACGATCGACGGCTTGCGGTCAGTGATCGGACGAAAGTCAGCTTGAAAACAAATATTTCTGAAACACGTTTCTCAACAGCTTTTGCTGGAAATTTCTCTGGTTAGTACGCCACCGCAAAGAAAAATCGCTGCTGTTGTACGTAGCGGGCGACGTAAGTGGTTATCCGTAAGATCAAGGACTCAGTTGATGAGGTCAAACGTCGAATGTTGTTCAAAGCGTTCAGTCCGCGAGACAAGCAATTGAACAAACAGCGGATTGTCAGATGTCAAGTATCAACGCAAGTTCAAACATGCTGCTTGCATCACGTTGCGAATATACTCTCAATTGGTTTCGTATGCATAAGTTTGCGGGTTAGAGTGCACATGTCCAACTACATCACAAACCCGAAACTGCGGTATTTCACACATCAGTGATTCTGCTGTTAGGGGCGTAGCGTTCGCGGAAATTTGCGAGGCCGCCTCGAGTACATTTTTCGAAATGAAGGACAAAAAAAGCCAAGTGCTAATTGAATTTTGTGCAGTTACGAAAAATTTTGTCCGCCCATATGATAACCTGCATCGAAAAACAATGTGGAAAAACCTGTTCAAAATGTGGGGTCAGGCCGCAATAGGCGCAACGCCACCGTTCAATGCCGTGTATTTGGTCAAAAATCTTTCTGCCAGCACCAGGGTTGGAAGATACTTCATTGGGGCAATGGCCACGTGAACTCTCATAAACGGCCAAAGCTTCGTGCTTACGGCCAAACGTGGTTTTCACGAAACAAACTGCAGGTTAGAAGTTCGATCGATTGATTACATACCAATGATCATTATGCGTCGTTGTTAACGATTTCATTCTCTGGGTTTGAAATGTTAAACTGGGTAATTGCAACTGTCAGGAAGGGAAGTGTGCTTGCGATAATGCACATGGTGACATTTTGAGTGTTTGATTTTGGGATGCGGTACCACATGCAAATTCGGCCAAATTTTCACGATTTCGCCCCAAAAAAGCCAAGTTCCCAAACCTGGCCAGCACCACCTAAAACGCCTTCAGGAAGGGTTTTGGGCATAAGACAATAGCTGCTACAGATATAAACCCTGGTTCAGTGATCTCAGTTCCCTTTTCGAGTAATCTAATGTTACACTGATACATTGCTATATTGTAGGAAGGCCATTTTAGTTTGCTCCTACCATTGTTCAGAAAAGCGAACCGATTTTGCATTGACAACAGACTAGAAAATCTGAGCTTACTACAAAACACGAAAACGGCCGACAGCTTTCTCACTACAATCTTTATCAAAAAACTGTTGCATTGAAGAAGACGCGCTGATCACGAAGAATTGCACAAGCAAACAGAAGTGAACTTTTCGCGCGATCGGATCGCTCCACATGAAATATGCAGCAACCCGCAAACTTCTACATTTTGCAATCTGTGCCTATTAGAAACGGTATTCTCCGATTTATTCCTGCTGCTTGTTTTGCGCTTACTTGGTACCTTTACATCAGGGATCTCAAACACGTAACCCCCATGTGGCCAACGAGAGCATTTTGTGCGGCTCGCGCTGCTTTTGGATAATTAACAATGAAGTAATTTAGTTTATTCACCGGTGTTTAAATGGAGTGATTTGGAACGAATGTAGAGACAGTTTGAAATAATTTGCCTACAACTCACGACACCTTTCGCAGGAAATAAAGATGCAAAAGCTGTTTCAGTACCGCCATTGTTGCGTCAGGGTCATAATAAGTCCTCGTTTGGCACTCGGAGCATTTNGAGTTTGAGACCCCTACTTTACACCATTTTCACCATTTTTCTACATTTAACAATAGAATNCAAACTTAACGTTTCGCACAGTGAAAAGACCTTTGCATATATGGCCACAATGACTATTTGGAGAGTGTTTACTCACAAGACCCAAAAGCGAATCCTTTTGAATCCTGCAATCACGATCCCCGTTTGTGGAATCGTCGCCACTGAGTCCCAAAAAACAGAAATTATAGTTGTAGCGCTGTACCAATTTTTGTGCTGAAGACAAGTCTTCGCATGTCGTAAATGCATAAAATTACAGTTGAAAACTAAAATGGCACGAAGTTAGTCAATGTGCTGATGAGTATTATCGGTGCAAGAACAAATATCATTAATCAAATTCTTTGTACGTTCCTAGTGTATGGAAAACAGTTCGCATTAATATTTCACCATATCTAAGCGTTAAAGGCATTCAGGCCCAGGGCCGTCGCTAACGGGGGCCGGTGACGTCAGGACCTGTCTACCACTTTGCAACCCCAATTGATGTATTGTGCTTTACTGTACGAATTATATTTTTGACATGACATGGTTTGGCAAGTTTGTTAAAGTTTTGGCGTAATATGATACGCCAAACTACTGATCACCTTTCGGAAGTCATTCGCTGAAAATTTGGAAGGAGTTTCGGCAAACAATGGGATGAAGACATTTGTCTATTTCTCTACAAGTTTCGTNGTAGCGGTTTGGGTAACAACATTTGTGAATGTGGCCCATTCGTTTGCCTTTTAGCCTCTTCAACAACAAAAATGTGGCGAGGGTCTGTTTGTCTAACGGTAACTGGGACTGTAATTCGTTTTAAACGCCTCATCAAACCCTTGAGTATTGTAGATACAGCATTTGGAAGCTAGCGCAAAAATCATCACTCTCCAAAAACGCAAACAACTCACCTTCAAGCCATAGGCATGGGCTCTGTCTAAAAAATCCGTCTTTTTAAAAACTCTTTGATCAATAACTTGAACGATGGCGTTCTTCGAGGGACCAACGCCGTAACAGAACTTTGCATACTTCTCTAGAGTTGAATTGGGCAAGCTAGTTGATGTTAGATAAACTAAAGGAAGTGAACTTTTGGTCGCAATGTATTCCAGACTGCTTGGAAAAAAGGACTGAACAAAACATGGCGATGAAGGCCCGCTATACCCATGCTTCTTCAGAGCTTCCAATAGTATGTCTTCCATTGTAGTGTTGTGGTCGCGTTCAGCAAGAATGGAGTTAAAGAACTCCGGATTTTTCGTTTCAGGATAAATACCAATAGTTCTGGAGTTATTTTTACTTTGTGCCACAGCAACATACTCCTCGAAGCTTGCCATAGGAAAGCGGCCGTTGTAGGACTGATCTCTGTAGGAGCGATCTTGGACCTACGAAATGCAAATAGCAAATAACTTATTCTTTGTCAAAAAGACACTAGGCCAAACTTTGCTCCGCATTGATCTTTCTATTTGTTTTGCATATTTCACAGGAATCTGAATTTCGGCAAATAAAAAAATTTACGAAAGTTCGATCCGGCACCCCCACTTACATTTGTTAACACGCGTTAAATTGNATCTGGAAGTTTTACTCAGTNAATCGGTGAGTTATTATAGTGTGAGCAATTTTTGTTTGTTTAACTTTCAATAANAACTCANCACAACTGGCAATTTATTGTGCCTTGCAAGCATGCGAAGACATGACGTGGTACTACTATTNTTGACAAGGATGCTGCACTGGCTGGTAAAGATCACTAAAGAAGTGATAGAAAACACAGCTCGAAGTATAGAAAAACAGTCGAAATGTGAACAGGAAATGCAAATAAAGAGAGGATCTAAAATAGTCAAAATGAACAAAGTCAACAGATACATCACATTACCGTCTCATACATTCGCATCAAAACGCAGGTACCTTGCGAAGTGTCTTAAGTTCTTCCATGGTAAAATCAACAGTGAAATAGTCCGTAATATTTTGACCATTAACCGTGTAAGTATGCAATCTGTCGTCAAATTCCGGCTTGCTGTTGACATCCGTCGTAGCGCTCAACCAGCAGTCGTGTGTACAAATCAGCTGCAAATCCTGTTAAAAATGTGATATTAATCAATTAGATGTGTAGGTACAGAAATATAATCACCCCCTTCCAGTGGCGCACCTAGGGTTTCCCGCGCCCGGGGACAAAGTCAGTTTGGGCGCCCCCGCCCGGCCCATTCGTGGCAGCATAGATGCGAAGAATGAGTTGGGAGTGAAAGGACGTCGAAAGCTGACCCGGATGCATGGTGCATACACTCGTTTCATGACCCGTGTGAAAACTTCACATGACTGTGACGTCACAGAAATGACGTTAGAATTTTGAGGCAGACACTCAAGAATANTGAGCCAGCTGGCTTCTGACCAGGGTTGCGGAGTCGGAGGTGAAATATNTGACTTTTGCAAAATTTCCAACTCCGACTTCTTAACATAAAGAGATTGAAATTNGCTGTTAAAATAAATGGAAATTGTGGTGCACAGCAAGAAACTGTTTCAACAAGTTTCANAAGAAATTGTACCATTTCAACAAGAATTCCCAGTTTAGGAGTGTAATGTAAGAAATGATCCAATTGGAAATCCGCGGAGTCGGACAAAAATATCCTGCTTCTGACAATGTTGTTGCACAGCCTAGCTTACTTTTCTCAGTTGGGTTATTAAGAACCAAATTTTCAAGTTTCTGGCAACATGGTAGAGGAAAATATAATAACAGGTACAGAAAATTTGCAGGTAGAAAGTGATAAAAAAAATAATCGTAACCACCTTAGATTCGTGGAATTTGATATGTGAAGCACGCCAAATCCATTTCAACATGACATTTGTCAAACCATCACAGCTCAAAAAGTTCCTAAGCATCAGATTTGTCTTCGTAACAACATACTATAAGTTTCATCGCTGTCCTGAAAGCATGCTAAGTAGCATACTGCATGCACCATGAACGCTGTATTTCCATCCCATTGTGATGCAACTGCGGAATGAATATGAGAGCGAAGTTGGGAAGTTCACAACCCCGGCTAGTGGCTATCTGAAAGCATTGCGACGTAGCCGTGAGTCAAACCACATGCGAGCGCTGATTTCTGGAGACAGAAGCTCCACCATAAAAAGTCAGTAAGGTTCGTAACTGCTCGCTTTGTGAATCTTGATGAGATTTCGCAACTGGGTAGCAGTCGCTGGCATTCGACATTTTGTGATTAGGGCTGGGTTCAAGTCAGTACTTAACTACTTACTTGAAACTGTTTTTTCTTTCGCTGAGACGTTTCGGTCATTTTTTGCTGAGGCATTTTGGTCACTGAGAAATTTCGGTCATTTGTCTCACAGTTGTATCAAAACTCGCTGTAACAGTTTTCATCTGCCTATAATTTCAGAGATTCCGACCGAAATGACTTAATTTTTTTCGGTCATTTCGAAAACATTTCGGTCTGTTACCGATAAAACAGCACTTTGTGAGTCACAGTTGTTGATTGTCATCGCAATTACGCTTTGGAGCTAGAATCTCATTCCATTACATTGAAGCGCGGCCAACAGGTGCGAATTTGTCTGAACCGCCCATTAGCTGATTTAAAAAATACAAATTGCAATGATTTTGATATGCTTGCATGTTTGTCAGTCAGATGTCGATTTTCATGATTTGCTTGAATTACTTGATCTGTTAGAAATTACTTATACAATAAATTTTTGTTACTTGAACCCAGCCCTATTTGTAATTATTACGTAAAATTCCGACCTCAATTTGGCGCCCCCAAAACGCTGCGCCCGGGGGCAGATGTCCCCCCTTAGTTACGCCACTTTCCCCTTCACGGCTCTCTTGAATGAAAATGTCTAGCTCCCCTCTGGCTGCTTCACATCACATATTACTTCTAGCGTAGCTTTTCCCTAGTGATAGCCATGCTGAACTTCAGTTTTCTTTATCTCATCCGATTTTTCGGTAGAAGAACACAGAACTAAGTTTGAACAAGACAATTTTAACGCAATGCGTATCAACTATCAATACACCACCTTTAGAAGTTTTGATAACGAAATACAAAACAAGCTTAATATAAACTTTACTAAGTTTTGCCATACGTTCTCTTTAAGTAAAAACAAAATGTCCTCCGACATCGATAAAAATGCCCTCTTTTTGCCCTTCAAAAGTTTTCTACAGTAGAATACAAACTACGCGGATTTTTAGTGTGATTTTGAATGGGTTGCCTTCAAGAAATAATACCAGTGCGCTGATCAGAGCACCTTGTTGGATGGTTAGTGCGGATGTTTTTTGCCATTGTTACGTTGTTCTGGTACAGCGTTTATGAAATATCTTGTGTCATAAGCCCATCTTTATTTGCAATTGCTTGTTAAGCCTGAAAATATGTGGTAGCCCTAAGCAAGGTGGAACTGTTTAGTTATAAGCAGCAGCAACAATTTAAAAAATTATTTTGAACGTAATTTTAAACAACAATTGAAATGCGGGACAAATACGATTCGTTTACGTTTTTCAGCATGCCCGATGTTTTCAATACTTTGGTGGAGATCGCTTCACACATTCACTGATTATAATTTTGCAACTCGTATTCGCATTTTCTTTTTGTTAAGACAGTTTCTGTCAAGACATGTAATTTCACACTGAATTTTCCAGCATGTTGTTGTGAAAAATCGTTAACATCCGCTGCTTCTTGACCAATTCGAACGGATATGAGTAAAAATCAGTAATATAGATATCGATACACAGTTGCATTTCCAATCAGACAAGTGCAGTGTTATGAATTTTTTTTATTGATTGGGTGTTGAAACGTTGTGATTCTCTTTTGCATTATATTAAAGAGATGACACTGCACCTCATGATAGCAAAAGACTAGAAATTAATGATGCCAAACGTTTGATGCTGTTATCAAAACTTTTTCAGCGGCAACAACGAAATTTTGGGGAATTTCTTTGTATCTCGAAATGCACTTGTGTTCAAAGCAACGGTACCAGCATTTGAGCTGCCAAGTGATTCACGAACATTTTCAAGTTCATGGTCAAATGCAAAGCCAATGACTACAAATCCATTTAGATCAAGGACAGTAAATCGCATTACCAAAGGGTGGTTACTGAATAAATGAAAAAGCAACTAAGTTTTTTTCGGGAATCAGGTGGTAAGCGCCGACAGTGCGGAACGTCAAATACGGTAGGTACGCAATAAAAAAAGGCTGGGAACCACTGTGCTGTAAGTTGAACGTGTCTCGAAACATATACTAATTATACGATTTCTGTGTGGAAAACATAAGTCTGTACTCCCAAGATGTACAATTACCAGTTGTCAGGAAAGACCCAAAAGTAATTCATACATTGTTACGGCGAAAGGTACATGACCAATGGAATAGCAAGTGCGCGCAAACTTTAAATTAATCAAACAACTGCCGTAACAGGAATTGACTACTACTGTGAAAAAAAGATTCTGTAACACCGCCCTAAATACGTAAAGCCGGCCTCTGTGAAATCTATTGCAGAAGGGGTGTAACTAGTGCAGTTCGTAATGGTGAAATGGAATTGGTAAACTGAAAACCGACATGTCGAAGGCAAGACTGCACCAGATAAGTGTACTAAGACCACTGCACACAGATATCCAGCAAGAAGAGAATGCACTACATTCAGCCAAACGCACACTTTCACCAATCGACATTCCCGCAGGCAAACACATGCACGCGTAGCTTGAGATACAAGTCAATCACCTTTGTGACGGCCAAATCACATTCGATTACATCAGCTCCTTGGTCCACAGCGAGTTGATAGGCAGCCACTGTATGTTCTGGTCTCATTCCTAAACATGAAAAAAATCTGCGTTTTGCGAGCTGTCCTAAGGTAACATAAAAATTGCTCCATTAGTGAGAAAATTATCCGCTGAAACAACATAGAGACCGAGACTTACGCAGATGCGGGAAAGCAGATTATTGAAATAGGACGCGGGATGTCTCGATATGCCGAATGAAACCAATCGTACTCTGAAAGCTTTGGCATAAGCTCTTTGTGTCAAATAAATTCACCACCCTTCCGGGACCAGCACTGTGTTTTTACAGAACTTAGATTTTGGATGACTGAGAAAAATATTCGAGACCTCAAAACCGTGAATTCCAAGACCATTCTTACATCAAATCTTTAGACCGAGACTATTTCCTGTGCATTGCTGAAACTCGTAACGTCACCACTCTCGAGGTTGCGCTCATCACAGCAGAAAACACCACTAGGCAGCTTGCAAAAATGTTGACATGCACAGTAGGGTCAACCTTACCAGAACTTCCTCTATGCGCTATAATCAAAGGGCGGTCGGTGGGGAGGCTTGTTATTGCCCAACGTTCCGATCGAACGGGCACTAACAGCTGGAAGTACCACGTAGCGAGCCACGACACTGCAAACAAACACCAAATGTTCAAACAGGAAAGACGAATTTTCACTTAAATTTAAAGGAGCCGCTCAAATTCCCAAACGGGGCAATTTCACAACTGCCTACCAACCACTACAGTCTCGTATAAATCTTTTCTCCGTCGTAAAAAGTTTCAAGTAATGTTAAATGCAGATTCGCAATTGCACACTAGAAGTGAACGTTGTTACGGATATTGATGCAACTTTGTTTTTGCTGGTTCCATCTTTTGTTATCTAATGAAATTACCGCCGAATTCGTGAATATGCAGAAAACCCTATAACGACACCAGCTATACAAAACGAAAGAACAAAAGGTAAACTGTACACAGCTTATTGCAAGTGTAGCAAAACAAGGCCGAAATCAGAGAGTAAGAATCAAGCCACGACAGCTCGTGAAACACAAAACACGTGCAATGAAGAAATATATGATATATGCCAGGTTGCAGATTTTCGGCATCCGATTGCAGAAATGGTTATAAGGTAGGATAACGGTCCATCGTTCCCGATGGCGTGCAGCTCATTCGCGCATCTCGCAAAACTAAAGACTAGCAATGGGTCCATCTTTCTGCTATGGCAGGGTCCCTAAACTTTTTTGTCAGAGGGCGACATATTATTACCCAACAGATCGAGGGCCGGACATCTTGCGTAATGGGACTGTTTCGTTTTATGTTACATTCCACCAAAGCAATACATATTTCGTAACTATAATAATTTTTCATTACTGACAAAATGTCTTCTCGGGTCGGATTTGACCCGCGGGCCGTAGTTTGGAGACCCTACGTGCTATAGCATTCGTAAAAACCCTTCCGATTGAACTGCACTGCTCCCTACGATATAACTGTGAGTTCTTCTGCTAATGAGACGTAACCTGTGCCGCTTCACACTTTAAAAGTATAACCGAACAAACGAACCTAAAGCAATCCAACATGCCATCACTATGCTTTAACGATCTTGAGTGAATCTCAGCTTGCTTCACCCGTTGCATCTCAATAAACTGGTCGAATAATACAAGACCAGTTTTTGCCCACGCACAACAACATGACAAACATGTTGAAATGCAGCACACAGCCCTTCACTTGGACTGCCAATATTTAACTACAGCAAACAGCGGACCGAGGCAATACGCAGGTGCAGAAGATTTATTACCAGGCGGGCACATGAACTCACAGATCCATGCGATGTGCAAACTGACAAAACAGGTAGGATTACGCAGTACGTAAAAATTAGGTTGCCTATTTCTCATTGCCATGAGAATTGCGATTTCGCGCCACGAAAACAAAACGAAATTTTCTTACCACCGCATAAGTCAACGTAAAAAAGCAGGTATTTACATGCTGCAAATCCCAATCTGTCATAAATGCTTGGCTCGATAATGTGCAAGCACAAGAAAAGAATAGGAACAATCTGTAGTCGCATGTAGCTATTTAAAAATTTGAGAACTTAAGACCACTGAGTTCCAAACAAATTCGGCTCTGACCGACTTCTTGTGACACGAAAACTGCAATCCATAGTTTTATATTTTAGCACACATTTTTGGTCGCTACTGTGTTCCACAGGATAGTACGTGTTATTCAGAACAATACAAGGGCGCACAAACTACAGTCGGCTTCGACTCCAAAACCTTCCAGAGTCGGATTTAAAAATACGGAAAAGGCAATTTCTGCTGGCCTAGATAATCACAGTGATATAAACTTTTCCTTCTATTTGTGATAAAATTTCCAATTTTTGATATATACTTGAAGTGTACACAGCAACTAAAATCACGTTCCCACAGATACTACCTGCTGTGGAAATCAAATGAGCAGGTCGTAAGGTTTACCCGATTTACGCTGAATACTGGCTCTTTTACGTAACGAAGCCTTCGCGGGCACTAAACTCCAGCTGTGAAAGTTGCACAAGCTGTTTGCATAAAACACAGTAAAGATATGCGCGGCATCAATCTGGAAAAAACATCTATTTTTCACGGAAGCTCATCACAATTTCGTCCACGCAGTTTGTACCTTTTCCACACGTCGGTTTTTCGTTACATGTGTTTTTCAGATTTGAATTCGTAAGTTTCGTTTGCTACTCCTTTATACATTATATCGAAGAAATTCGAGAACTTCACAAATCCAATCCAAGAAAACCTTACCGTGCCTTCTAATGCTGTTATTTTTGAGAATCAGATTTCGCACATTTTAAAGTTGCGCGAAAAACTGAGATTGCGCGCCATGCAAGCCACAAATAAGAATAATTTTGCGAACAAAATTCGACATTGTCTCCAGAAAAGGATTTGCGGTGACAGAGGAAAACATAGACCGAATCTAGTGATACCGTATTGAAAGCATTTAAGTTATTTTCTGTCAATCAGCTAAGCTCACCACACTGAACATTTAGACGATACTGAGAAAGGTTTGCGTGGCTAACTCTAAAAAATCTTCAGCCAACTGATTTTAACTATGACTTAACATATTTTGCATAGATACGCATTGACAACAACATAAAGAGCTTCCTCAGACAGTGGCTGAGGTACGAAAAAATATTGTTTCACAAAACACCACAAAACAAAAACTGTTGCCATATCTAAAACACAAGGCAAATGCAAAGCTGATGATTGCGTTGAGACTCAGAAGTAGATCACGCTAAAACTTCTTCGTTATCATTGTATGCTGAAGACGTCATTACACAAGCCTGCTAGTACTTCATCACTTTGCGGTAGATCTGCAGATCTTTTGTACTAAACATCCGTCAAGCACGACATTGTTAACACCAGAAGAAAAAAATTTAGCCTACTGCCATTAAGCACAAGCAACCCGTGCGCAGTTAAAAAATCAACAACAACAAAGAAACACACACGCAAACATCATTGCTTGCATCGCTGAAGCTCTATTTTGAAAAAAACGACGTTTAAACTCAATCGTATATCTACTTCACAAGAAATCTCACGGACAACGATGCAATGCATGGGATACACAGCAACCCTGATCAACGACTTACTTGTAGTTTTAACACTTCCTAGCTTCAGCTGTAACCATAAATGCGACAGCGCATGACGAACACTCCCATACCAAAATGACCAAAAGTACCGCAGGAAAATAACAAGAGACACATGGGCGGTACAACTTAGGAAGGTAGTGGTCGACATTGCTACATATGAAACAAACCTATGCCGGCGGCTCTTGTTAGTAGCGAAACCTTGTATACAGTATAGAGTAACAAAATTACGAGGACAACTTGGATGAAGAAAGAGTAGCGCAGCCGAACTCGGAGGTGTTGGTTGCACAGATTGATTTGCCGTAACTGGAACACATTGCAAGTGCGTTAAATAAAAATGAAAATAACACATCGCTATACATTATGAACAAACAACGCAGCACCACCACGGTTGACAGCATCAAAACCTGTTGTAGATCTTTTTCACCTATTTAATTGTTATACAAACTTCTCATCACAATTAGTAAGTATCGCATACCTGATAACGGAGCTGAGATATTTCGTTTCTGAGTGGTTCAAGGTTAACATTGGTAGAGGCTGACGCAGGATTTGCAGTCGAAGTTGCGACAGTTGCGGGGGTCGTGGGGATCACACGCTCAGTCGGAACTGGTTCGTGGAGTGCATCCGCTTCAAAGCGAACACGAATTCTGTGTGAAACGCACATTATATCACCAAATGACAAGTGCGTAAGTGCAACGTTTGAAAAAACGCACTGTTAGGTCTTTGTTAGCAGTTTGTTCTGTAGAACTTCGGTTTCAAAGCATAATTTTCAAAAACTCAGTTGTATTTTGCGGGATTTGTCAAAACAACTGTGTTGGTGGATTCGTTTGTCAGCTAAAAGAATATTTGTTTCCAAGATTATCCTTGTGGTATAGACACCTTTCAATAACAGCCAAGTTTTACACTCATCACACCACATCAACATAGAACATCACCGTTTTGGCCCCTCAGGCCATTTCATTTTGTAAAATCTTGACCCTAATCTGAGACAGTCACTGTTACGGTCACCTACAGAGTTTTAGGATAGCCCTGGGCTTCATCGTCGATTAGTCTGATCAAGCGTACCTCGCGACTCAAATGATTAATAGTTCCGCACTTTGGTAAAAAGGCGCAAGGCCGACTTATTGGAAAAAGGCACGAAGTTCGCTCGCAAGAAAAAAGGTCAGCGGTGCAGTGATTTCAATAAATCACAACTGCTTCGCCGAAATGGATGATTTGATTCTCTGTTGGTTTGTGGTCAGCGTGATCAATTAAACGAGTACGAATATTAGAAAGCGAGGGGTTGTACATTTGTGATTATCATTAAGAAGGTTACAGTCACCACTGTGTCCCTGGTTGAAGTGAAAGTGATCATACCAGCAAAACTAAAATCTTAAATAAATCACGTCAGCTGATTTTTATCGTAATGCGGTGGCGGAAATTGTCACAAATGGATAAATTTTGTAATCAGTCGTCTAATACTAGGACAATGATATTATTGATAATTTGGCCCAAGCTTTAAACGTGAACGATTTATTTCCGTGAATGATCGCAAAGCTTTCAGTTTTATAATCGTTTTTTTTTTGTTCCGATCCTCGTATACGTTCATGAACCTCGGGTAACGAAATAACTGAAAGAATGCTATCTCAAATACAGGAGGCAGAGATGGAATTTTCGCGTTGAGTTCAGGGCATGACACTTCGTGACAACGTGCGCAGCGGTGAAATTCGTAAAACCGTGAATGTCGAGCCATGTGACCAGAATGTCCCAGGAAGGATTAGAGGCAAGTCCTGCTGGTTACTCCCACAACCGAGAGGTCGACAAGGGACCAGGTGGAGCAATTACATTTCCACACTAGGTTGGTCTCGTCGTGGTGTCGAGCCAGCAGCACTGTCAGCGGTTGCTGAAAACCCTGAGTTATTTCGAGTCCTGGGGCTGATCCCCCATGACCCTCCCCAGAGCGGGAATGAAATGAGGAAAAGCGGGAATGAAAATGAATGAATGGTTAAAATCTATCCTGGAAATGACTACAATGTAAAAAGACTAACGTCATTTGTACGGACAGAATATCATTTCTGGTTGTTAAGCATTTGATAATAAAGTTTTCATAAAAACTGAAAAGACTTCACAAAACTCTTTAGCAACAACACAAAAGACTTTTCACACAACTCTTTAGCAACAGCTGCACGAAACGTGTACGACTGTCTTGCAAAATAACTAGTTACTACTTGCCTGTGTTCGAAACGGGATTCTTTGCTTGTGTGACAGGCCCAAAACTCCGTTACATCGACATCAGAATCTATGCGCTGGTAAAGTATCAAAAACCGATCCCTGGATACACTGCGTTCGTGACCAGTAGCAAGATTAATTCGTATGACAACTGTTTCATCTGAATAAAGAAATTTACAGTCTACAGCAGAGACCACAAAAGAAAGGGCTTTTCAGAGTCGATTCTAGAACTGAAAAATCTTACTAACATTCCAAGAAAGAAAGTGAAGATACCAAGCTTATCACCACACAAGAAAATCACCACATCAGTTAACAAACATGAAAACTGCCAGTCACAATATTTTGTCACTGTATCAGGCGTCCACTCGAACAGTATTATTCACGACCACTATCTCTGTTTAACGCCGCTATAATTAGGTTAAAAATTTACGCGACTGTCGTTACAGTCGCTTTAGTTTTTAGCAATAAATGAGCAATACTTTACCACTTCCACAACGCGAAGCAGACTTTTGTGAAATTCCATTAGATTGCGTTTGATATCAGACAGATTTTGAATGCAGGAGATTAAGTACGAGTACCTTCAGAGCTGTTGAACCGTAAACTCGTTAACTGAAATTTTCGGAATTACTGTGTTTTTCTCAAACTGATTCAACAAAGATCACTAACTTTTCTAACATTTGTGAACAAAAGGAAGTTAATTATTGCAGAAGTGCATATTTTCATGGGTGTTGCACTGTGCGCTAGGAGCAAATGATAATCACAAAAGCTTTTTGTTTCACAAATTTCCAAACCGCGTACGCTTTCATATCAAGCGATTAGGTTTCACAACTAAAATTTCGTTTTCTATAACATTTTTCTTTTTATCCACTTAAGGTGGACTGAGAAAAAAATCAACATTGTTTTTAGGATATGCTGAAGCGCAAACTGTCCTCAATCGGCTTTTAAGTTCAGAAACTCATCGATTTTACACATTTTGCCTACCAATGAATAATGAACATTTAAACTAAACTTATCGAAACGCAATACTATGCGGGACTGACGCTTTGTCGTGCCGCAACCGCAAGAACAGTGCTGACACCTGGCGGTAAACATATTAAGAGACGGTACTTGTTTTCTATTCCGTGTCCCACTAAAAGCTGCCCATTAGCGATTGACACCCTTCATTGCTGCGTCTCACCCAGTCCCCTCTTGTGCTTAATTCAAATCAATGACACACGAGCAATCTTCACTTAATTTTTCGGTAGAAACTGACGGGACCAATCGCCTTGCATTGCCAGGAGTCAAGAACGCATAGACCTGCCGAAGACTTTTCCAACACTGAGCCGTAATATTGTGACATCAACCTCGGGCTGACATCACCTTTTACCCTAATGCTCGGGCGGGTCTCAGCAACTCGCGACTGTCAGCCATTCAATCCTGATTTACGAGTATGCAAGCTGCTGTAAAATCAGAACACAAGTAAACAACGAACACAAACAGACTTGCCACACACTTACCAGGAGCAACTTTCCCAGCGCTCGGCTTCACGTGGTACCTTTCAGGGGCGTTCGTCTTCACTTTAAAAGCAACGTAATCAATGGACTCGCTGTTAGGATTGGTCAACGTAATATGGGCTTGGTAACGACCAGAAAAAGCATCTTTAACATTGTGCTTAAATGGAACTTCCGCAACGGGGCTGTTGATACGAAAAGCGTCCAACAAATGTTTGCAACTGACATTCAAAACCAAAATGGAAAATGGCACCTACCTCATAACCAGCATCTGACCAAGCTTGAGTTCATTTGATGTCGATCTAGGAGCAACAAGCGTTTTTTGAACATTTTTTTCTGTCACTGCAACGTCCGCAGAGGAACCTGCCGCGTAAATATATTTTTATCAACAATTCTAAAATTTGCTGTTTGTTTAGATGAAATGTGTTCAAATTTTCTGCAAGGATTGTTCGTGAAACAAGCTGATTCTTTGTTTCGGACCATACAAAGAATCAACATAGCAGAGCTTGTCATTAATTCTAACCAATGCAAAAACTCACCCGTATCAGTGACACTGCATACTATAGCAGTCGATTCGGATTTGATGTGATTCAAGCACTCGCTTGGGTGTGTTTTTTCAGCGGAATGGGTTGTATTGCTGTCTGCAGTTTGTTTCAAATCGCAAGGAGTTTGATTAGAATAGAGCTTGTCAGTGACCGGGATTTCTGTATTGAACATTTTTTCGCGTGACATTTGATTTCCACGTTTTGCTATCGGAGGAACTTCTACAACTTCCGATGTAGAGGTAATCTCAAGGTTATTGACCACAAACTCTTTATCTTCTTCTTCTGAGCTTGCATCAACATCGTCGCCTTACAATCAGAAAGAAAAACATTTCACAGCATGAACAAAATTTTGCGAGAGCGTTAGGTATTACCTGAGACGATACGTACATGAGACATATGTTCTTAAAAAAAGTATTTTATGCCCACCATCCTATTCCTTATTTCTGCAGTAAATCTTAAAAAATAAACTACCGGTTCCTTTACCGTAATGATCTTGTTTTGACCCAAATGATTCAGCCAAATTAACTACCAATCACGCAGTAGCTAATCTATGCAAAAAAATAATTTAACCCACCTTGGGTAAAATATGTACTATTGGCCGCAGGTTTGTTCTGTTTCATAACATATGCGCTGTCAGAAAAAGGAGGATATGTGTATTTCCAGCAGTCCTGAAAAATATATCAAGAACAGTAGATTGCCAGCATTAGAAGTAAAGGCGAACTTTGTCCAAACATTTTTACTAAACGCTTGAGATTCTTCCGTATTTAGCCCAGTTCAGAAAAAATATCGCTAGGTAGTATGTTTTCCAAACAACTAAAATACAATGCTGGTATTGTATGTCACTCAACTGACCACTGGAATTTTATTCCTTTGGGAAAAACAATTAAAAAAAACACTTTTTTCGCAAGATATGAACGTAACAGTGATGGAGGTAATTATCTTTTTTTTCCTACTCATTACAGCTAAGTTCTTTTCAGATCGCTACATCACTACAGACCCGCTTTGATAATAATCTCACTAGAAAGTAGGATGTTGTGGTAGTGTTGCGGCCAGTGGCCCAACTATATGTACAAATACGTACGGACTGGAACCAGTGCTTTGTAATAGAATGCTCATTAAGCCATCCGGCTGGGCACAAACCGTTCACATGTTCACACAGCGTTTTACGTAACACGTGACTCAATATTCACGCCGTTCG
>JGI24021J15306_10003680_pt1 | contig 17417 bp, 11 predicted proteins | sample Ectturendosymbi1_FD_15306 | JGI IMG/M metagenome (IMG submission 15306)
GTCAATTCTCTTGAAAAAGTACCAAATAAAGCAACCCTGAAATGCACCAAATTTGACCTCAGGCTGGCTGAGAAAAAAGAGCTGGATGACTTTGTATAAAAAAATACGCTGCAATTTTTAAAAAAAATTACAGCTTCCTCAGCAATTCCTTTCTAATGACCCAGCCAGTTGGGCAGACCGAGTTGATTCTGAAACAGCAGAAAAATCAGATTTGTCTCTGAAAGTTGTTAATGACCATGCTGAAAGATGTGTAGCCTTAATACAACGGCACAATAAATTATTGATAAAAACTCAAGAGCAAAAGAAATTCTTGGACAGTCATAAAAAGTACTGTTGTACAGATTGACAAGATTTAAACAATACTGCATGATGAAAAATTGGCTTATTCCTTTCAAGTTTTCCCTATCACAAACGATTTCAATTGCATGTCTGTTTGTCAATATGATTTAGTGCTTTGTTGTTTTACTATGCGTTTTACAATATGATAGATTTCAATTGCATGTCTGTTTGACAATATGATTTAGCACTTTGTTGTTTTTCTGTGTTTCACGATGTGATGGTTGGTCTTAAAGCCAGATGTGTTCAATAATGCAACAAACTGGTCAATTCCAAATATGCATTTATTTTTGAAATAAGCATCAAATCCATGAAAATCGAACGTCTTTGTGCCACCACTAAACCTTGTTCTATTTCAAAAATATTTGGCACAATGTCTTTTTTCATGATGCATCACGTTTTTAGAGGGTGGCAACAGTGAAAATCAGAAAAAAAATTTTTGAGCCACCCTAGGCCGCATGCACTGTTATTCAAGTCTTCAGTATAATCCCACCAAGATGCGAACCCAACCTATTCACTTCAGTGGTACACACTCTATCCCACTAGACCTGCTTGAATTCCCAAAACCACCTTTCAGGTTACATGTCATTTACATTTCAAGGCCTTAGAATTTCCACCAAAAAATCTGATTTGAGGTTGTTTTAAGGTCACACTAATAGCAAATTTCAGCATCAACACAAACCAACCAATGTGATTCATAACAGCAAATTAGTGCACTTATAGTTTTGGTCACAGGCTCATGGTTGATATAATGCATTTAGGTCTTTGATCATAGCCTCATATTTGCTTCATACCTGGCATGCAAGCTTTCAGTATAATTAACACAGCTTGTGCATATTTTTTTCTCTCATCACAGACATGCTTTGGTACATAATTTTCACCACATCAAAAGTATTTTTGCTCTTTGAAGCGGTAGGGCATGAAATGAGTTTTAACACAATTTTCCACAAACTGGATTGTGTAGTTGCACCACAAAATTATGTTATTTTTTCAGTTGTTGTTATGCTATTTTATTCCTTCTGCCAAAACAGGAACTTGTACTGAAAATTTGAGATGTAGCAAGAAAAAAAATAAAATGCAAAAAATAAAAATGCAAAGTATGAAAAATAAAATCTAAAAAATAAAAATGCAAGGTATGCCAGTTCTTGATGCAAATCAGACAATTTTTGCTATAAACAAGATACATTATCATGAAATACCGTAATTTACTTCAGCATAAAAGCACACTGAAAAACTTGTTTTTTATGAAATTAATAAATCTTTCCCAATTTTATGCTCCAGAAAACCAAACATTTTATGAAGACCTGCATTAATGCATTACTAAGCTATAGGTAAAGTAGCCAAGAGTAAACATAGCCAAGAAACATAAAAGCAGTGATTGAAAAAGAACCTAATATGATATTCACTCATACTGATGTTGGTAACAGTGGTTTCTGAAATGTCTACAACATGTCTTTGAAAAAGAGCTTCCTCCACACAAAATGTCAACATCATTTCAAAAGTTTTCAAGTTTGTCAATTTAGTTTTTTTATAAATCCAACAGACATGCTAAGTTCTTACTAGCACATTCAAATAAGTAGGAATATAGCACACCACATTACAACGTACAAAATTTAACCACAAAAATAAATTGAATAAGGAATATAAAAATTTGTACCACAAAATATATTGAATGTGTAGCATAAAAAAATTTACCACAAAATAAATTGAAGATGCATACTGCTGTACCTTTTTGTTTGCAAACAATGTATATATATATTTTAAAATGTCAGTGACATTTTGCAATGGAAGTTATGTTACAGTCATGAAAAATTTTTTAATGCAACCTATAACATTTTACCTTTCGTTTCTTTGACTGTTCATGTAGAGCCTCATACACTGTTATGGATGGTTTTTCACCTTTCTCAGCAACTGCTATGTAGCGGCGATTTGGACTTACAGCCATTGCAGTCATACCTTTAAAAAAGTCATTAGTTATCATATAAGCACATATTCATGTTATGTAAGAATTTATCCTAGGGAACCAATAACCTTTTAAGCAATTCAGGCAGAACTACTCTTAAAATGTTAAAGGACTTGGAAGAAAATTCGAATAGGATCTGTGACTTATCATACACAAGATATAAAAAGAGTTTTTCTTTACTGAAAAATGTAACTAGTACATGAAAATTCAGTAAGTTAGTATTAGAAACAAATGATGTCACAGCCAAATGTCATCAGCTTCTCTTACATTAGATTTTATTCAAAGTAAAAACTTTTGAAAATAGGCCAATATCAGTGTGTGGAAGCAGAACAGAAGCAATGCAAAAAAACTAAAAGTATCTTGACACGTGAACTCACTGGTGGCTATAATTCATAAAAATAAACGTAATGCAGCAATAGCAAAAAGGTTGTGTACCCCTATTGTAGATTAATAATGTTCGGTTATCCCCATTGCTTTTTGCATTGTCTCTAATACAATTTAGCAAAAATTCTACATTCCATTCTGTTCCAAATTTTAAATGTAAGATATAAAGACTAGAAGTCATTAGTCCAGCAATGGTAGTACGAACAGAACCAACATTTATCACATCACATGAGACTTTTAAAAATCTATGAGATTTGAAATTGATTGCTATTAGTTCCTCATTCAAAATTTGAAAAAATAGAAACTACATAACTGTACCAGTGATTACATATTAAGGAACAACTAAAATGCCTTATTAGTAAAGAGATGATATTAATAATATAAAAACATGGATGAAGTATCAACAAAACAGTTTAGATGTATGTCAGTTTTAACTACAGTCACAAATGAAATCATAAAATATAATACTTTATATGCCATAAAAACACTTTAAAAAAGATATACCTTGAGATTTTTCAGAACCAGGAATAAACTTCTGTTGTTTCTGGTCTATGTTAAATCTAACCACTTGGTTTCCAGATGGAAAGACAATTGTTTGTTCATCGAGGTAATTTATATTTCCATGAATATCTGGCCTGAGGCCAAATATATGATGTGACTGAGCAACAGCAACTGCCATCTTACTTTGGCCTCATTCACAAAAGAACAAAAAAAGTGTATTTCGAAACTTGAAAAATGTAGCTGTAATAAATGAAAAACATGCACTAGTTAGAAGCATATATCACAGTCACAGCATACCAAAGACTCACACATAATGGGCCAACCTCTGTTATGCAAAGTAATACAAATGAACTTGTTAGGGCCTGAGGTAGGGTTTGTAACATATTAGTGTGAGACATGGCACAACAAAAAATCTTTACACAAACTAATACATTTGCTAAGCCTATGAACACGGGTAATTAATCTTAAACGTGTTTGTGTAGTTATTTTTCACTTAACTTTAACATCAAGCACTATGAGGAATCACAAGCTTAGGTCATACCGTAACCATTCTCATCTTAGTGAGCTTACTCCATCTTAGTAAATTTCCACTTGTTCTTTCAACGTGTTGATAAAAGTGTTGCTTTAGTGCAGCCTTCAATAAAAATTTATGTAGCCATGCGCATACAATTTAAAATGTAAGTTATGGTGACCACGCATCTCTTAAAACTCCTTTTCTACTGTATATGTATATGAGGATGCGTAGTAGAAATATGGCCAAACATTATTGTTAAAGCAGGTTAGACCAGTGTGTGGAAGCAGCAAAAAAGCATTGTAAAAACATAAAAATATCTTGAACTCAGTGATGTCTGAAATTCATAAAAATAAATGTGATGCCGCTGGCAATAGTGAAAAAGCTGTGCACCCAGGCTTTAGTGTCTATCTTTTGATATTCATATTGTTTTGAATAATATGTGATTATCTGCAAGCTTTGGTGCTTCAAATGCTACAGAAATTGTAAACTATAGTATCACACAAGTTTGTTCTTTAAAATAAGTCAACAAATTTAGTCTAAAAATGCTAATCTTCAAATTATTTTTACAATCCTGAACATGTAAGTTCACGCAAATTTTATGTTTAGCATAAAAAATATACAACAGATAATGCATTTGCATTTCAACAATGTGTTTCATAATCAAATGACTAGAAGGTAAGCCAAAACAAATTAATGATTTGCATGTTCTTGCTCATCTTTTTTATTTGTTAATTGAGCAACTTTATCTGCTTAGTTGGGTGAAAAATTGGTGCAAGAACCTCACAATTGATTTAGTTTCTGGTGTTTTTAATTTCATTAATTAAGTTTTCTTAAGCGTTTTGTAAAATCCAGATATCTGTTAGCAGCAGATCTTGTGAGAGTCATCAACCAGCGTTACAAAAACAGATGTTTCACTATAAAGAATGATCACAAAACCATAGTAAAAATAATTTTATTGCAGAAAATATTGTTATAATAATGTAAAAGTTGCATGTTTTTGAGTTTGACATTTTTGACAAGGCAAATTTCACAGTTGTTTTCTTCTTTTGGGCTTGTCTTTGTTTTGTTGACACAACAGTTCAAACCTTCATGAAATGGTTTGAACCAAATGCAGAATTCTAAATTTTTGGTTTTATTTGTTCGAGACAAAGTAATATTAACTTACAATAAAACACTATTTTTTCCATAGCATTTTCAGGTTTATTTATTGCACAATGTTGTTTCTTTCAATCCAATATCATCAGAAATCTGTTTCCGGTATCTGTCTGAACAGATTCCCATCTTCTATCTTGTATTTTTTAGTACAACATGATAAAGTAAAAAAAATCATCAATCTGAGTTTTGCTTCCTGATAATAAAACCTTTTGATAGCCATTGTACAGCACACATTTACATTACAAGCATTAAAATTTCTTAGGCAGTGTTTAAATGACTGTATCCGACTTTCGCTTCGGAAGGACAAAAAAAACATATCAAACAAAATTGTTAGCCTCTGCGAAATATCTGACCAATTATTGTATATCAGTTGCTTATATCTCAGAGTAAAGGTTTAATTAGCGGTTGGGTTTTTTCGAACACTAAGCCCCAATTGCAAACCTTAACTCTAAACCCTAACCCTAATAAAGCCTAACCTTAAACACTCACCTTAAACCTAAACCCTAGTCCAAAACCCTAACTATAAATGTAAACCCATGTCTGGTTTATAAAACTTTTTAATAAAGTACATTAAAGCACTCCTAAAAAAAGATCGTGAAAACATATAACATCAGAAGTGGAATCTCTATTAGCAAAGCCAAAGCTATAATGATGATGAGAGCTGAACCACCAACCCTTTACTGCACTCAACCAGGTTCATTGTTATTCCAAATGTCACAAACTCAGCTTTATATCTGACACAAAAAGTTACGTTTTTTAGTACTTCGAAAGCAAAAACCAGATACGGTCACTTAGACACTACCAATTCCTGGTTCCCTGTAAAAAGCGGAGCTTGGTTGCGGAGGTTTGATGACAAACCAGAGTAGAATAAAGTTACGTTGCAGAAGCAAAAAAAGGAAAAAAAGTGACGCGAAAATGTTGTATCATTGCAACTTAATATGTGTTTCCCCCAAACATGGAATGCATAAAAGTTGGCGATGTTTAAAAATTGTATATATTTACAACTGTTGAAACTTATTTTTTGTCCCCGAACCGATGTGAAACTCAGATAACCAAAAATTATCAAACTTCAAAATAGACTTTTTGTACCGTAGTGTAAATTGTAATAGCCCAGGCCCTATCACCTTTTGCAGTAAAATTATTTTACTACCGTTTGGTTCTCATTGCTCAACGCAAAATATCGGTTATAGCAACTCCAGGTACATCATTAAGCCTCCACAACCAAGCTCCGCCTTATACAGGGCACCCCAATTCCTCATTGAACTTTTTCAGCAGTCTCTTCTCAGTAGGCCTATCACGTTACCATCGCATGCCAATAACATAAATCACAAATCAGCTAGTAGTATAATACCTATAAATTAGGCCTTGATCAAGTTCATCTCCATACTAAATCAAGGTAATCTAGAATACATGCAGCAAGATCATGTGCCTCCTAAGCCTAGCAAGATTTGAAGATGGGTTACAGATGAAGGACAGAGCCTCATCACATGATAACGTTTGCAAATTTTTTTTCTCGAATTAACATCAAACAAGCTATTTGCAATGGTGGTTTACAAAAATTTTAGAAAAGTGAAACCGAAAGATCTGAATTTCGTATTCGACATCAATCTGCAACCGAGCTTTCGTATCTAATCTAGCCGCATGCAGGATTGAAATTCCTTCTTTGAAACAATTTCACACCATCGCCATAACAACTGCAAGCTCTTTTCTGCTACCTATCGGAATAGAAACCTCAACAAAAACAGTCAATCCGATTAGTCAACAAAGCTAAATGCATAACTTTTCCAAATAATCATTCCACTGAATGGCAAAAATAGCGTCAAATTTTCAGAAGAAACACAAATGAGTATCCAAGTAGCAAAACCCTGGACGCTACGATATTTTTTCTGAATTGCTAAACTCACCAACAATTGGCAACAAAAGAAGTTATGGCTATACATGATCTTGTGCTTGAAAATGATGCTGCCGAATCAATTTTTGGAAATATGTATCAAGAATCCCAGTGATAGCGTGACATGAGTCAATGACTCGACTCGAGTCATGTTGAGAACGATGGTGACTCGACTCGAGTCATGTTTTTCACAGAATGACTCGACTCGAATCACAATCAATGACTCGATACTCGAGTCAGAGTCATTTCTAAAAAATCTCCGAGCCTCGAATGGACAAACCCAGCAAAGATGAGCGGACTGTGAAGTTTTTCAGTCCGAGTCCAGTCCTGATCCGATAAAATTGAATCCGATCCAGTGCTGATCCGCCAATGTAAAACCATGTATTTTTATTTTGCCTCGTGAGGCAAAAAACTACTGGAGCTATTTTTCCTTTAACCAAATACGATTGGCTGAAGGCAAAATAGTTCCAGCAGCGCTTTTGCCTCATGAGGCAAAACAGACACAGCCTTTTGGCATTTACAAAATTCAACAAGTCTCCATTTGGCATCAGATCGAAAAGCACTGCTGGAGTTATTTTGCTATTAGGAGAATCCAATTGCTTGGATTGGTCAAGTGACAAGGACGATACACTTGGCTAAGCGTAAGGTCCTTGTTACATGACCTAAAACCCTAAACCTGATACCGAACCTAAACCCAAAACCTAAACCCAAAACTTAAAACCAAAACATAAACCCAAAGCCTAAACCTAAAAGTTGAACCTAAAACCTACTAAACACGAAACCTATTCTGTAAACCTAAACCCTAAAGGTAAACCCTAAACCGAAATTTAAACATACACCCTAAACGTAAACCCTAAACCTAAGCCCTAAACTTTTTCTAAAGTGCATTAAAAGCACTCCTATCAAAGGTGTAACCTCTATAAGCTAAGCCAAAGGAAATGGTGAGAGTAGAACCAAGAAACAATCACACAGCAGGTATAGACACTAACCACACAACCATGTTCACTTTGCTGCTAGAAATCAACGTTATATGTGAACAAAGGTGGATATAGTTCGAATTCCAAAATAGCCCCAGCAAAGTTTTGGATTTGAAGGCAAAATCTACACTACCATTTAGCAAACCTGTGAAATCGGATCACAACTAAATTTTTGATACTTTCGGAATAATCGCATTAAAACAACAAAACTTTTCTCAGTCCGATCCAGTCCTGATCCGCCAACTTCCAAGCAAAATTGCAGTCGGATCCAGTCCTGGTCCGCCAAAATTGGCTTCAGTCCTGATCCAGTCCGATCCAGTACTGATCCGTGCTCATCACTGAAACCTAGTTCTTTTACAAACAAAAAATAGCATTTTTTGCTACAATTATGATCATAATTGGCGCAATTTTTTTGTATTGACTTCCTGGTCGTGTTATGCTACACTTTCAAGTGTTTCTAACCACCACAGAGGACGACCTGAGACTGCTTTTTACTGAGGGGCCAGCAGGGCACAATATATCGACACATTATCACAGTTTAATGCAATATTTGCATACCGTGTTCATGGAAATTGGCCTTATACTGTTACTTTGAGTTTTTTCCAAATATTTTTAAATTCGTTTTTATGCTTTTAACTTCAAATCCAATCCAAAAATTATATTGCAAAATATAAGCAAATGCGAAAACCAAATCTTCTTCAAATCCGAATCTGTCACCAGTGCTGTAGCAGCCAACTCTGGGCCCCGCCGAGATGCTTACAGCAGCTCCCCTAATGGTGATATATAAAAAACGTTTTCGACGTTATGCTACACCTCGAGGCCGAATGGCCTTCAAAACAAAAATTCTAATTGCAGACACAATTTTGGCAGAACAGGCCCGTAGCTAGGTTCTGAGGTTTGGGGGGAAAAATACATTTTTAAGGGGAAAGATTTTTGTTTTTATCATATGTTTAAAACAAATTTTTCTGAGCACAACAAAATTTGGGAGGGCACAACAACTAATTGGGGTAACTGCCCCCGAATGCCCCCCATGTCTACGGGCTCGGGCAGAACCGTCGCCAGAAAGTCTTCCGTTGGGGCCTTCATGTTTGCGCAGGAAGGCTGGACATTCTGAAAATTTATATTTAATCCACAACATGAACAGCATTTCCAGATTGTGCAAATTAATTGTAAATATTTTCCCGCAAATACCTATAATAGGCTCGTTGTTTCCAACTAAAAATTTTTGAACGAGTTGACAGAAGGAATTGCGTCGTATGTCATTGTTATTGAATTGACGACGATTATTTACAGATGTGTAATGAAATGCAAATGCAAAAAAATTTTCAGGAAATCAGAATCAAGCCTGTCGCTCAGTTATAAACATTACTGTATTACCAATGGAGCAAACATGAGGCCGGTCAAAGCATGTGCGCCGCGATCAACGTTTTCTTTCATTAACGCAAGTAACTTTACCATGAGCCTAAGTGAAATATACTTCTGGAGCTTGCGCATTGGGTTTTTATTGGCCGAAATACGCATGCATAAACCTTGCTAATGTCTGGACTTGTTAATCTCCTGGTGCATGGCACATGTTTAGATTAATAACATTTTGTATCTCAAATCGCCTATAAATGTTAACAAATATAGACTGAGGCCTACGTGGAAGCAACGGTTAACGTCCATAATCCACTAACTGCACTACCTGTTTTGGGATAGCTTAGCAATGATTGCTAAATAGATTCTTCTAACCACACAATCAACTCTCCATCTGGCTGTCTGAACAGCAGGCTGCGCAAATGTCTAACTTTCGTCGTAAACACCAAAGATATCTTGCTGCTGTGCAGTAGGCCAAAAACAAGAGAAGACTACCTGGGCCAGACATAGTAGGCTACATTTTTTACAATAATATCTACACAAAACATGTTAATCAAGTGGAAGTCTGACTTCTGGACGTATACAAGTACCCATGTAGGCAGGGCCGGATAAATGAACGCGAGACCCATCAGAGCAAAGTCATGACCGCGAGGCCTCCGAAACGCTTAGCGCAACTGCACAGTTCGCTCATGTCCGACCCTTTGCCTGCAGGGGCAGGTAACGAAGCTTGCTAGCGGATTGCTGTTCTCTTGGTCTTTATTGCGTAAAAATAACACGGCAATAAATCTTCAAATGTTCACTTCAAGTTACGGTAATAGGCGTTTTGCGCATGTAACCAGGGCTCTCACGGAGTTTTTTTTCACCCAGATTTGTTTTTTTAGTCGACCTGAGGTCTCGCTTTGATTATGAAAAATCGCGTTAAATATGTGTTTTTTGAAGTGATAAATTCATCAGCAACTTCAGTGTGTTCAATAATATAAAAATAACTTTACATTACAGTGTTTACATGCGCACATCAGGTGAGAAACTGCGCATACCAGACGAAGCAGAACGTGTTCAATCGGTTTTATATTCTCAAATAAGATCATTGTTCCGGGTTATATGCAGTGGTGTGTTTAAGGGAAGGCAAGCGAGGCACTTGCCTCAGGCCCCCTCAAGATATTTCGGGCGTAAATATACCTCATTTTTCATGAAAAATTTATTATCCGCTCATATAATATTTTCCGAACCACATCATAATTCAGTAGGTCTACTCTGCATTCAACCCTTTCAGTCCCGTGTGCACCACTTTTCTTGCAGAGCTTTGCATTCCTATAACTCGCCAGGCGATTGAGCAAGAGAGCTGTTCAAACCCTCTACAGATTCAGCAAGTCTTGTAGTCAAAATATAAAAAAAATGTTTCGTTTTGGGTTTGAGCTTTTCTGGGGGGAACGTCACAAGTAGGGGTGTTTTTGGGTTATTTTGACCATCTTTGCCTGGCCCTGGGTGTCGTCCTAATGGTCCATTTTTTGAACTCAAAGTTTGGTTGAAAACTGGATCAAAATCCGCGTCTATAGAACCTTTGATTGACTTTCCCGTATATCGGGAGCGAAAATGTGGCTCATAAACCAAAAATTTACCAAAATTTTTCTCCCTCAAAAGTCACTTTTGGGGGCGTTTCACCGCAGGCAATAACTCGCCGTCAGATTGAGCTAGAGAGCTGTTCAAACCCTCTAAAAACTCGTGAAGGTATGTTATTTGCAATAAAAAAAACGTTTCAGTTTAACATGTCTGGTTTTTTTTAATGCTTATATAATAATAGGATGTTTATGCTTATTTTTGCTGACGTCAGCATTTTTGCCCGACCTTCCTTTAAGACCCACAGGAGCCATTTAAATGACACAAAATATTTTTTGAGTTTAGCTGTTTTTTAGTTACTATTCGGGACTTTGAAGGGCCCTAACGGGTTTTTAGCGTTCCTGGTTCCAAGATTAGGGCCAAAAAAACTTAAAATTAGTTTGGGAAATCCCCCAAAAGTATTGAGAAAAGCCCCTTACCAATTGGCTCTTTATTGGCCTAACTTTTGAACCGGAAACGCTAGAAATTCAATCAAGGGCTCTAAAAACGCGTATTCTGCCCTAGAATCCAAAAATGCTGCGAACCAAAATATTAGCGCTAGGGATCGGATGATGACATCATATAATTAACCAAAAAACATGCCCTTGTCATGATCCCATTGGCCCAAAACCCCCCAACCAAATTTAAAAAAATTAAGCCGAGTTATGGCTGGCCAAAGTTTGCCCCGAAAGGGCAAATTATGCCTTTTCTGAAAAGTTTTGAATTAGGCCAAAAACTGGGTTTTTGACCCATAATTTTGGCTACAGATATGCTAGAGAGTCAATCCAGGGCTCTATAGACGCGGATTTTCACCTAGTTTCCAACAAAACTTTGAGCCAAAAGGGTTGGGGCCCAGGGCCGGCCAAAGGAGGCCAAAATTTCCAAAAACATGCCTTTTTGTGACGTCACCTCCAGAAATCCCCCCACCGAAAACGAAAAACTTTTTTTTTGATTTTGATTACAAGACTTGCTGAATCCGTGGATGGTTTGGATAGCTCTCTAGCTCATGCGCCTGGCGAGTTATAGGATTGCAAACTCTGCAAGATTTGGGGCTTTTGTGGTACTGAAAGGGTCAAAGGGGCCCCCAAGAGCAACTGCAATGTGTGAGCAGGGTTGCCAGTTTGGCTTTTTTGCGGCCAAATCTGTAATTTTTGACCTTTTTTGCAACTCCTTTGGCTTTTTTTATTTTTGAAAAAAGGCCAAATGAAATTTGACTTTTTTTGGCCTTGTTGGCGAATTAGATTTTTTATGTCGATTTAGCAGATTGAAAGATGATTTTGGAAGATTTCTGGCTACTGGCAGATTTCTTGACACTGTTTCGGGACACAGAATGATAAAGTTTCATTGGAAATTCTGCACGATAATTTATAATTTTTTGTTTTGCTTATTTCATGCTTTTAGGTTTGCAGTTTCAATTCAGGCTACTCCTCAGCAAAGCAAAAGTTTGGAGAAGTTTCTTAAATGTGAGCTTTTGTTTTACTCTTTTTATGTATAAAATATGTGCTTATTGCCTTTGAAAAGCGCACTTGGGTGTTTCGAAGGTGTTGTTGTGTATTTATGTTGTATTTGTTTTTTTTCGGTGCTACTTGGCTTTTTTTGAGGGTTGATCTGGCCTTTTTTGCTTATGACTACCTGGCAACCCTGTGTTTAAGTAGGTTACTCTGCTCTCCAAGGGGTCCCAGACAACAACTCTAATGTGCAGGTACTCTACATTACAAGGGCGCCCAACAGCAACTGCATTGTGCAAGTACTTTGTTTTCAAAGACGCCCACCATAGCAAATATTATGTGTAAGTAGGTTCATTACGCTTTCAAAGGGGCACCCAATAGCAACTGTAATGTATAAAATACCTTGCTTGCAAAAGGGTCCAACAGCAACTGTATTGTAATAGGGTAGCCTACGTTGCTTTCAAAGGGGCCCCAATAGCAATTGTAATGTGTAAATACCTTGCATTCACAGGGGCCAAAATAACTTTAATGTATACGCACTTTTCTTCAATCGAGAAGCTGTCACTGGATGGTTTGTCAGAATATCTTTTTGCTTGCCAGTAATCGGAATCTAGATTATGTCAAATATTCTCCCAAGATTATATTTTGGATTTTTTCTCCAGTTGAACTGCAAACTTTCAGGCCTCAGTGTACCACAAATGGAAAAAGGTTCAAATTGGTTTCGAAGTCACTTCCTTCAAGCTACTTTTTATGCTGATAGCATCTTTCACCTCCTGTTGCTTTTTTGGCCACCGTCTGTGAACAGCCTCCGGTCCTCCTCTACGTCCACTGTGCATTCCGCGAGTTGTCGTAAAAGGAAGATATGCTGTTTGGAAAGGTCTTTCTTACATCCCTGTTTGATAGGGTCTTTATTCGTTAGGACCTCCTAGTCCTGAACGTCAGTGAAAGACCCTGATTTTTTCGAGACGTAGGCCAATGACCGTGAAACCACATGACTGGAAACATGTGTTGTGATTGGCCTTGCAACTAGACCTTGAACCTGAATTTCACAGGCCGGTGAAATTGAATAAGCTGAGGATGAGGATTTTGCTGTGAAGTAAAGCAGCAGTTGAGGACTTTGCTGCGAAGGCCAACGCAGTACGCACAGTTTGTGATTTGCGTGACTTTCAAAGTGAAAAACAGGCGTGCGGGTGCGTTGTAGGGCAGGGTTTACTTGGACAATTGTATCAGTTGCGAAGCCTATATGATTTAGACCAATAAGTTGATGCATGATTTTCAGCAACTACAGTAAGGTGCAATCCAACACAGTGTGTTGAGTTAGCTTTGCATCGTCAACATGAAATGTCCCTCGATTCTGGAATACAAATAATTAAGGACTTCAACTATTTCAAAAGCAAGTCAAGAAAGCGACCCAGAAGTCTATCCATGGTTTCACTTAACAGCAGTAATTGGGAAGAATATTCGAATACGAAAGTCATTCCACAAGACAACTTGAAGATTAAGAGAATGAAGCTCGAACAAACCAACGACTAGAAACTTCCCATTTAAAACGATATTGTATTATGTACTATCCAAACTATTGTACCTTTGTACTCCGTTTTGTAATAGCAAGTCACCACTAGGGCGAGAGCAAGCTAAAACCTTATAAAAACAATTATGCCAACAATTCAGATAAAAATATAAATAATATTTTCGATCCAAACGTATAAAAACAAATAATAACAAAACTCAATCCAAATTATGATAAAAAACGTAACCGGAATCACTGGCGACTCCGAAAAGTCCGAACTCGACGTGATGACGTTTGACGACGTCATCGGAGTAGCCAATGAGAGACGAGAAACGAGGTGCGGCTCTGGGTATAAGTACCGTGCGTGCACCACGTTCAATCAGTTGAGCAGTGGGCATATCAAGCTTAACACCTAAACCAGTAGTGGGCTTACCACACTGGAATAGGCCGAATATTTAACAGTGGGCATACCAAGCTGGCTTAGTCCAAATGGGTATATCAATGGACTAGATTACCTAAAAGAGACTTACGGTTTAGTGGCTATGATGCTGCTGACAATTTGGGCTTCTCTCTCCTCCATGAAGGAATAAAACTTGCGCTAACCCCTGTTACTTGTAATAAATCTCTGTGTATACTAATACACCATGTTATAAGTAAACCCTTGTTGTTTGTATTAAAGGATAAATGTCGCAGTGCTTGATGTTGAATTAATAAAACCATGAGTGAATACACTTTTGTCTGATAACAAAACTGAGTGTGAAGTCGAACAAAAACGGGCGGGTCTAAGTTTCTTAATTGTGAACTTGGGCACTCCGGCTAAATTCACCAATGCTCTCGCGGAGTTGTCCTAAACGTGTGCTGTTCTTCTTCTTTAGAAGGGAACTGCCACAAGTGGGTTTTCACTTTTTGTATATGTGTCAAAAAACTGTTAAGCCCTGCTTTTCATGTGCAACGTAGGTGGTTGCACATTGTTGGCTACATTAATGTGCCGTAAATTAGATTTGCACAAATCACTCTTTAACTTTGCCCAAATCACTCTTCAACTCTGCAAAAGCACATTCAGCCTCTGGACCAATAGAGAAATGAGATGCTAGTAATGAAGGTCTCGCTTTTTGTGAAAAATTTGGGATCCACCTGGCATAGTAGGCGAACATGCCACAAACACGTTTCAGCTCTTTTTCAGAACTCGGAATAGGAAGATCGAACAGCGCTTGGAGTCGTTCAGGATCGGGTTTTAAATTCAGGTACGAAACGAGATAACCAAGCATCCTGATCGGAGTCATGCGAATTTTCGATTTGTCTTCGTTGAAAGTAAGGTTACATGTAGCTGCAGCGTCAAGTAAGCGTTTGAGATTTAGATCGTGCTCCTCTGTCGTTTCACCAGTGAAGGTCAAGTCGTCAAGTTATGCATATACTTTCTGAAGCTGATACCTTTTGATGAAACAATCATTAGAACGTTGAAACGCGGAGACACCGTTCGTAACGCCGAATGGGAGTCGTTCATATTGGTAAAGTTCACGTTTCGCTTCAAAAGCCATGTAAAACCTTTCCTCTTCTAACAGGGGAATCTGATGGTAAGCCGATCGTAAATCAAGTGAACTGTAGTACCTGGCTTGCACTACGTTGTTCACCAATTCTTCTATGTTTGGCAGCGGATAGGCGTCTAACAACGTGAATCGATTTATAGTCGTTGAATAATCAATCATTAACCTCTTTTTCGGACCTTGGTGGACAACGAGAACCTGTACACGCCATGGTGATCGAGCAGGCTTGATTATGTCGGCCGCCAATGAAGTCATTGAATTTCAGATTCGATGGACTTGTCATCCTCGGGAGTGTATTTCCTCGAGCGGGAAACTATCGGAGTACATTCAGGAAGGAGGAACTCAAATAAGCGAGGTGGGTCCAGCCTGGCCGCGGCTACAGATAGTTGTTGGGGTTTCAAGGGTGGTATTGTCAGAGCTTCTTCAGGGGCATAAATCACGAAGATGACGGATGAATGCAGCTTGAGAAACTCCTGGCCGACAATCACAACGGAGCAAAGGTTCTTGATAACACTGAAAGTCGTAGTTGGGTAAGTACGATACCTCAGAAGATAGCTATACCTCAGAAGATGCCATGCCGATTGAAGTAGGCAATCCGTTAATAGCTAAGTGCAATTTCTGGCAGATTTTGAAGTCGACGAAATTTTTGGAAGCGCCCGAGTCCACCAAGATATGAACCGGAAAGTTATATAATAGGCCGTCAACCACAGCAGGTTTGAGACTAGAGGGAGCGCTAGCAAGATACGGTTTTTCTATCGATGAGACAGAAACGACAGCCTTAGGAGGGGCTGATTTATATCCTGTGTTTGACTGACACACACGTGCGAAATGTCCTGGTTTGCCGCAACTGAAACAGGTAGCATCACGAGTAGGACAGGAGTATCGCGGATGAAATTGACCACCATAAAAAGAACACCTTTTACCTGACTTCTTAACCACCTCTTTATTCACACGTCTCTGTGCGACAGCGGTAGAAGGACAAGAAGGCGGAGAATGGTTCATGTTGCAATCAGCTGGATAGCTAAACGATGCGGACGCTCACCGTGAACATCACGTTGCGGGTCGAAGGTGGTCGAAGACAAAAGTTGAGTCGGTGACTACCCCATAGACAAAGCTTGGAGTTGGGCTCTGTCTAGGCTCTCAGCTAATACGAAAGCTTGCACCAAAGTTATCTGCTCTCTCGAGAAGTCTCTGACGTATGGACGCCGACGATAAACCATTAATAAACGCATCTCGAGTCAATTCTTCACGATACATAGCAGCTGTGACTTCAGAGAAGTGCAATCCTTCGCCAGAGTTTTAAGAACTTGCAGATACTCGGACAAAGTTTCACCTTGTAACTGGTGTCTACTTGCGAGAAGATGCCTCGCAAAAACATTGTTTTTCTGTTTGACGTAAAGGGACTTCGAAATTCGCACTACATCTTCATAGTCGGCTGCGTCTTCAACACAAGGATAGACACTAGGCGAAAGGCAGTTGCTTATAATACGCTTCCTTAACTTCTGGGTCACCGTCTCTGCACAATTCCTGTAAACTGTCAATAAAGTCCTCTAGAGTCCTTAACCAGAATGCAAATATGCGGCCAGCATCAGGTGCTCCTGGTTCGACACACAACTCTCGAGGACGAAGCAGTTGTTTATCCATTTCTTAGTTGAATAAATTGTCACGGCAGAACCTAGCGACGAACGAAACCTTTCACCAGGCTTTATTCAACTAAGAACACCAGCATGCATCAACATCTGCAGCGTAACACAACAACCGCCTGGTACGAACCTAGAAACGATCTGACATCGACGTGCAATACAAACGACCAGGCAAAGCAATGCAATTCAATGCGGCACGTAATCAATAAGTGGACTAATCAGTGCAGGCAACTGCTGGCATCAAAACCGTCACACTGACTAACAACACTTTGCAAAGCCCAAGATTCAGGATACACTTTTTCCATTCATTTATTTATTTATTTTTTTGGTGACGGCAATTGGCGGCAGGCCGAAGCCTGAATTGTACTTCTTGCCGGGGCGGTTGAGGTGAATGCTCTTGCCCAAGAAGCGTTACGGCAATTCACTCAGTGGCTGTGGATCGAACACCCAACCTTCCAATTGGGAGGCGGACACTTCACCACTGAACTATACTAAAAGTTAGCTGAAAAGTTTTTATCAAGTAATATGTTCAAGCATATTGCTTGCCCACCATCATCAGTTACAAATGGCAAGTGTAATTGTTGTTTCTTATAATAATT
>JGI24021J15306_10003681_pt1 | contig 17416 bp, 10 predicted proteins | sample Ectturendosymbi1_FD_15306 | JGI IMG/M metagenome (IMG submission 15306)
CCCCCTAAAAATACTGGCTGGATCCGCCTCTGCCTCCCACACAGATCATGAACACCTTTCGGAATGACCTCCTAAAAAGGCCTTCATTCCATACGTCGGGTGCGAGTTTTTTTCAAAATCAAACGTTAGGAGCCATTCTTGCCTCGATTTTCATGTATATTGCGAACAGTTTCAAAGATTTCGCCCAAATTTTCGACAAATCAAAACTTGAGGCGCTTACACTCCCGCATCACCACTGGTTCTTATTAACCTTTGCAAACCCAGTGAACACCTACGTTATTCTCAAAGCTTGGTTCGAACCACAATTTTTTGTACAGTGATAAGAAAAATAGGTTACTGATTAGCTTGGTTGCTGAAGCAAAACCAACCAAGAGTTCATATTTAACAATACAGTACCTAGTTCGTCAACTTTATTTTTTGTCGACAATCTGAGAGATTGGTGGGTTTGAAAGCAGAGCACCTACACATTGTAGTTGCTGTTGTGGGTCCTTCTGAAGGCGGAGTACTTCTTCATGATCTCCTTCGGAGGATTATATGAGTGGATAATAAGTTTTTAACCAAAACTTAGGAAAATTTTCGCGTAAAACACGTCGAGGGGGGCCCTGAAAAGGGGCGGCCCGAGGCAAATGCCACGTTCGCCTCCCCTTAAACACACCACTGCGCACAAACGTATCAATCGTGATCAGGCGATGTCATTTTAGGTAACAGTGGCAGGTACTGCTCCGTCTAAAAATTACAGGACAGAGCAGAATACGGATTGACAACGACTTCACTAATTTCTAGTCTTTCATATTTCAATTTGGGAGTTGTATATTTGTTTCGCGGGACTAAGCTCATGAAAAACGTGGCGACGGGATTGCACAAACACGTTTTTTTGGAGAGGTGTTTTCACGGTGGCTTTGATTTTATCGCAAGGGTGCTTGTATCCCTAGATGCAAACTCAGATAGGTGTGCCTATCTGAAGGGGCACATGTAAGGCTAGCAATAGAAGGGAAAAATATATTATTTCCAAATCTTCTAAAATATAAAAGTTATTTTAAAAATTCAAGTGGATTTATGTTATTTTACTCAGTCTTTATGGCATAAGAAATTTTAGGGGTAGGTTACATGCTCATCTGTCGAAATGCTGAAGGGATACATGTTCAGATAAGAGTTGGGAAATCAAGCTTTATACGGATCTTCTCCAACGCCGTTTTCGTCTATGGTATGGCCCAAAACTTCACATAACTTTTGCCAAATCCGTACTTGTCGTTCAGCGTTAGACCACAGTTTTACATGATGCGCAAAACTTTACCGAGGCGTTCATTGTGTTCCTGCTCTGACGAACCAAAAGCTAGCCCAGCACGTCACCTACTGCGCAAATATCTCCAGATAAACCAGACAGCATTTGCGGCCTTCTACAGTGAAACAAATCAGGAGCACTACAAATGCCGAAAGGCAAGCGGTTAAAATAGATACACAATTAAGACCGCCTTGCAACAGTTGGATGTTAACGAAAAATTAATTGAAAAAAAAACTTTGCAAGAATGGTATTAGGCATCTTAGTTCAATGAAACTTTGTTGCTGTGACGAACGCTGCTTGTCACGCGCACCCGCTGAAAATTAAAGGCAGAAAATAATAAGAGAAACCACAGATGATCTTCTGGTGCAAGTAATGTATTTTCCGTCGCAAAAGTGATTCAGCTACAATACGTTTTGCCTTTCCCGACAAAGTGACATGTTTTTATGCAAGAAACTACGAAAACATTTTCATAATTGAAGTTGTATTTTGGTGAACTACATGATGGTGGACGTCCATTAATTGTAAGTCAAATTCCAATATTCTAATAACCAATCGAACACAAGGTGTATGCATCATCTTCGGAAAGGAAACAGAAAGATATGTTGTAATGACTCTTGTTTACGTGAGAAACGGTCGATCCTTTGAAAGGATGCATTTAGCTGCCGATCTTCCTCCAAGGGCAGCGAAAGTTTCTGTAGTGGCTTTCATGCAATTTTGTTCATAACTCTCCAACCAATCGCACTAGAAAGACATCACAATATGCGGATGTTCATGGACAGTACTTTTGTTCTTTCGTTCAAAACCATGAATTCCATTGGAATTGAAATTTTTTGGCATATAGTGACGTAACGGGGTAGTCCCAGTGATGTGATGAGGACATGTGAAAAAACCCAAGTGCCAATTTACCCGTGTTTTTAAAAGAAAGTACATGTAAATTTGCATCTTACACGTTGTGATTGATTCTCTAGCACGACTGTTTACAAACTATGTCCGAAATTCGGCTCAAAATCCAGTACAGCGGCTTTTGCAGTGTTTTAATGTACGTGGTGCTCTACGGACCGAAATGGTTTGATATCTACGTGTTGCTCAGACAGGATGCACTCGCACCAGTAAACTCTTCTAGTGACATATTAAAACCAGTGTTTATGCATTTGCACAGAGGTGTGCATTTCCATGTAAACGTTTTATTCACATACTTGAAATGTTTGCTTTTGAAGCAAAGGTAACGTCTTCGTGTTACTCCCACAATGCAACGCTTCTGTGCCGATGAGGGAAGGTAGTAATTGCTGGTGCGATATCTCAGCGTTCACTGTTTTTCGTTATTGCCTGCGTGTATTGAATAACACATATCCCAGGATATGTTACGATCGAGCAGTTTTGTTTTCATTTTTAACTCCTGTGATATGCAACGGAGTCTGAAACAAACACGTAAATAAATATTCGTTTCTAGACTTTCAATTGCCTGCATTTATTTGTGATGTAGGAAGTTACGTTTCTAACTAATAATTTGCAATTACGTTGGTAATGGTAACTAATAATTTTCACGCGTCATCATTGTTTAGTGGCTCTTTTTAGGCTTGTCATTAATTTTTAGCTAAGGCAAGACTTCATTGAAAATATTTATAATCGGACTGCAGTTTTATTCTTAAGATCATAGGAGACTCTTGTTAGAATGGTCACTTCGTTTTGGTACCAACATACATACTCATGCGAAATGGGTTTTGAGGAACAGAGACGGGGTTGGTACAAATATGTATCTAGATTCTGTTGCATAAGGAGCAAGGTCTGTATTGTTTTTCTCCTGAATATTCGTCTATTTAAGTAGGAAAAATAGATAGAAAGAAACAACGGGTTAACAATTGCAGCAACAACTTGTTTGGACTTCATTTGCAAGATGTTTTATGAAACTGGCCTAAATATGGTAAACTCTTATCAGGTCAAAATGGTGATGTAAAAATAAAAGTCAATATTCGTCTGAGGTTTTGAAAAGTGATTTTGTGGAAACGTTCAGCATACTTTTATCTTTGACAAAAATTCTCCAGCTCTTGCTTTACTGTGAGTTGTTTTGCTTATTTGTCTGTTGCTGTGAATTAGTTCACTTTGTATGATGAAAGCATGTTGCACGTTACATGCAAAGAAAGCTCATGATGATATACCAACTGTGGAAACATGCAATTGAAAGGCAAAGTTCCATTTTGTTCTACAAAATAAAGGCGCTTAATATATCCAGAAGAATAAATAATATTTACTAAACGTTTCGCAATTTTGTCCCTCAACTTTTAACTATAAACAACGCCCAACGGAAAATGTATGACTGCACATTAGTTCCCAAACCGGTCTTAGAGCTACATAATAACACCCAAGACCCAACGCAGTCAAATAATTACATCGCAGTGCCCCGTACACCAGCTTGAAGGCTACAAATTGGTGCTCGAAATGAATCTTAACTTGTTTCTGAGAAATACATTTGAAGTCAATGTGATATGTGGAGTTAGTGTTCAGTTCAAAAGTTCAGCTCGAAAATAACTCAAGTTGACAAACCATTGTCTTGAAGACTTTCGCGACTGTAATTTCTTCACCAAGGTAAGTAGGGGAGAACGGGGTATGTTGAACCATTTTTTACATTTTTTGCCACTGCTCTTTTGGTGTAGACACTAGAAACCTGAAATTGGGGCGTTTGGTGGTTAAATCCATTTAACACATTTACACGCAGGTTGTTTGACATAGCGTTTTATATTCTTAGCATAAATTGAAAACGAAAAACCTCACCTTTGCAGTTCAACTTACCACATGCAACCTGGCAGCTTTCTGCACCAAGAAACTTTGGATCTGAGTCATAGTCCAAATTGCGTTCCTAACAGGCCCCAAACAGTAGGTGTCACGCATGAGTCTCTGGACCGCTTTATTTAGCTAAAACAGGGCTGGTTCAACTTACCCACCGCTTCAACATGCCCCGTCCTTCCCCACTCAAATATATGTCAGAATAAACTGTGAAGGACGTGGAGCATAACTGTACTTCATGACTCGACCATCTCACTGCATTTTTGTTGCAATAAATGAATCAAAGCAAACATGTTAGATACAAAAGCAAGCTTTGCACAAAAAACGACTTGGCAAAAAGTACAGCACTTGAAATACCTGCAAAAGCTTCAGTGCAAGGAATTGCGCAATGCATATTAGCGACTTTATATGTAAAAAGCAGCATAAGTGTCACATGCTATGGTAGGCTACTTATTTTCCATTACAACAAAGCTCAACATTCAACAGAAACATTGACTAATTGACGAAAAAATATAACATATACGCGTTTGTACACGACCGTCATGGAGCATTTGCAAAATGAAGAAATGAATAATCTGGTTCAAAAATGGTTTCAAAACAAATAAAACAAAGCTTTCATGAACGATGGGAGCTTCAAACGATGACCATTCTAGCAGGAGCGTAACGAGGGGGGCAAGGGGGAACAATTCCCCGGGCGCCGATAAGTCCCAACAATGTCACAAGTCCTTTCTTCAATACAGTGCATTTTCTTCCTAAAGACCTCGGGTTCGAACAAATGGGCACCAAACTTGTTTCTTGCCCCGGGTGCCATCTAACCTCGTTACGCCTCCGTGCATTCCAGTATTGTGGCTTTCGAATCTTGCTTTGTAGTTGAAATTTCAAGCAGCTAATCGGTCTCGTTTCGGTTCAGTTATAAGTAGGGCAACCAAAAGTTCATAAAGTAAAAATTTTTCTGCCGTTTTGAAAGTTCATGAAACGTCCACAAAGCAATTTTTCACGCTCATACCATGAGGGAATCCCAAGTTATTAGGTCAAAAAAAGTCAAATTTATCATTAGGTCAAAATTTTCTTGCAGTACAGTTTTTTTCTCTTCATCAATACTTTGTTGAAACTACAACAATAGATATTGATGTGCTTTTGCAAGTCTATTTGCAATTCTGTAATAATAGTGGGTTTGTTGCGACTACTGGCGTAATAATGTTGTTTTGCCTGCTACTGGACGATTGAATATTATGTAGGTAGGCGGGCATGGTAAGGTAAGAAACATGGTCTTGCAGTACTAGGTTTGGTAAACGCTCAATCTATTATGCCCAAACGTTTCAACTTTATGATGTTCTCAGGTTTGACTCTACTGTAGTTATTCATGTACTTATCAATATATCATCCCTAAAATCAAACAACCAAATATTTCATACACTCTATGCTTCGAAACTTTTTAATATGTTTCTGGGTTAACCCCAACACCTAAGGCTGAATTATTTTGCAGTTGCAAACGCAGAAAATTTATAGGTCAAAATAGAGTCAAAATTTGTAAATTACGAAGTCAAAATTTTAAGTTTTTAGGTCAAAAAGTTGGTTGCCCTAGTTTTAAGAAAATAAACGTCAAGATCTAAACCATTGGGCTTTGCCATGAAATTTTTTTCATGGGTAATGATCGGCAAAAAGACTTTTTTGAAAGTGGGTGGAAGAAAAACTCTCAGCATGGTCTCAATTCTGTTCTCATGGAACATCACAATCAACACTTAGGTCGAAACTCAAAAATGGACGTAATTGTTCTTAACATCAGTGACGACACTTTAATGTGAGAGTTAATAAAATGTTATGAGTGTATACACTGCATTTAATTTTTTAGTTTGATTAGTTTGTTGGCGTCAGCAAAGTACTTCATATAATACTTTGAGACTGTTTCAGCTGATCGACCCCAAATATTGCTGTGTTGTCAAATTTTGCCAGAATTAGAGGTGAACGTAGAGCGTGTTGGAGATTTCGGTGACTCTGATGTAAAGCGACTTGAAAAATCTTGCATGCGTGCCCACCAAATACGCTTGACATCACTTTGACGAAAGCAAACCAGAATGAAAATGCAGATTCCCTGAAAAATAGTAAAATCAATTTTGTTTAAATAAATCATATTTACAAAAGAGTTAAACATGAAAAACAACCTGAATAACAACTTGGTCAGATTAGCACAAGAACGCACCTGGAGGCTTGATGCTATAGTGAAGATCCAGCTCATAATAAGTAGAAATTGGGGATTGGACGACAACATCATGAAATAACCGAAGATCCAAACCAGACCCAAGGTCACAGCTAAAGTGACGGCGGTTGACAATTGCTGAAGAATAGATTGATCCTTTGAGTTGGATGAAATCTGAAAATTTAAGGAAGATTGCATGCTGCTGTGCGTTAGATGTCAAGAAATGTCATCAGGTACTACGAACCCTATATCAGCTATCTCTGTGTGTGTGCATGCGAACAAGAGTTAACTATTACTTAAGAAAGTAACTAAACATGAAACACAGTGGACTGCCCATTGCACATGCAAAACAATGTAGGTATTTATGCAACCGAAAATTACCTGAAACTATTTTTGTGAGACTTTTCATGAAACTCTTATGGGAATAATCACTTTCGATCCGATTGTTATAACGATGCGTTGTATATTACAAAATGCCCGGACTTACCGTTACTCAATGAAGAAATGTTGATCAATGTTAAAAACACGACGATGCTGTCAGGAAGAGCTTATTGATGGTAAAATACTATTTGGGCTTGGTCTCACATTTTACAGATAAAATAGTTAGATGAAATAATTCAAATAAAAAACATACAACCAACATAAAATTCTTATGAAATTTGCACCATTTTGTGATATTATTGCCTCTGTCAATAAAATATGCCGCAAGCCTGAAACATTCAATTAGGCCTAACATACAAAAACATCTAGCTTTTCAGCTGAAATTACTTTCATTTAAAATTGAAAACAGGTTTTTGCTAGAAATTTTCGAAAATACCTGTTGTTTTTTGCAGGTCAGCGTTGTGATCACACGGCCAAAGATAAGTATATTAAACAACAGCAAAAGTCCAACAGGTAGTAGAAGCGAGAAATACAAGGAATAGCTCTTGATCCAGCAAAAGTTGTCAGCAAGCAAAGTATCAGCAAAATTTGGTTCTTTACCTATAATATAAAAATATTTAGGAGTATATGTTTACCAAAATCGCATAAACTTTGTAGGTGAAGCTTGTTCACTGACACGGCTGGCACGTCCCGCGCATGCGACGCGTTTTCAAAAACGTCAAAATTGTGCCTGCGACTAGGTGATGAAAAAAAGTTTTTATTTATTTTTAAAATTTTGTTACTTCATAGCTAGCAGGATGGTGTAATATATGCGTGGAAACCTTTTCTGTGATTTTTCCTTTTTCCTGCTTGCGAAATGGGAGAAACTGACGTTCAAAGACGCAGAGCAACAAAAGCACACCATTTTTTGTTGTTTGCATTCCTTGGACCCCAAACAGATGAAAACGTTTTGGTTTTATTTTTGCAAGTTTAACGGTATGACAGACATTTTTCCGTAGATAAAATTTTCTCAACGTGCACAATTTTCGCTGCACAGCATTAAAAAAAAGCGCTTTTACAGTGATGCCACAGTCGCAAAAACAGGCCAGCCCTGAACGGTTGGCAACGCGCTGAACCACCCGGTGTCAAGCGAAGTTTCTGACTTCACGGCATGTGCGCATGCACAGAACAAAATTCTTCATACAAAATATGCTGAGAAAACTGATGATTATAAGCCTTAGTGTTTGGTGTTTAGGTAAGTGTGTCAGGTTAGGGTTTGTGCTATAGTTAGAAAAAGAAAAATAATTGAGGTCTAAGACTGAGTCCATATTTTTCAGTGGTTATGGTCACTCCCGTACTGTAGCTTTTTGTGGGTATCTGACATCTATCCAAAAAAGTTACAATTTACACAAAACACATCAAAAAGATAATCGCCAAACTTTATTCCTTTACTAAGAGAAGCAAAATAACTGACAAACAAAAATAGGTCCGAAATTTCTCTTGGCACCGGAGTCGAAGATTTGATGATTGTTGGTGCAAGGTTTATTTATGATTATTTAAAGTTTAGTTTATTAATTTTAATGTTTGGATTATTTGGTTTATTAATTTCAAGGTTTATTTATGCTTATATGATTATTTGGTAATTTGTCACGCTTTAGTTTTCATAAACCATCATTCTCGTAACTAAGTTGAAACACTGAATACCAAATGTAGAAATTTAGACGCCTCTGCCTAACTAAACCATCATTCTCTTAACGAACTTGGAAATCACGTCTGATGTTTTATACTTTCCTGATGTATTTGACTGAATAATTCTAATCTTGGATATTTCTCATCGAAATTTTCAGGCCAAAGATTTGCTTGGAGTTTTAGGGAGCGGGCTAGCCAAATTGCAGTGGTTAAGAATAATTCCAAATGCAACAACAACTGCTAGCATGAAAACATCAACAGTTAGTGTCTTCTTCGCGCGACCTTAAAGTGTATTTATCACTTCATATTTTGCACTGGCTTATATTTTCGGCTGTGGATGAAGTATTTTTTCTTGAAGTTTTATTTCAGAGACGCTCGAAACTCAATTAAATCCCATGAAACTTATTCTTTAGTGATTTTGTTCGCTTTCCATGTGAAATTTTAACAGCAAATCCTTAGAAACAAAATACTTTCAAAACGATACTAGATAAATTGAAGCTAAAAATATTTCAGGTCATTTCGATACTTGTAGAGTTTGAAAAGTCGTAACTGTCTAAAAACTCACCTTGACCATTACTACCTGGACGATTGGATGGCTGTGCAAATATCTTGACAAAAACCAAGTTGGTGCTGACAATCAGACAAGGGATTCCGTAAGAGAAACATGCTGCCTTTACCATGTATCTTTTCCACGAAAGGTTCATCACCTGCAGAAAATCGCATAGGAAAAATGTAATAATAACGACAATGGTTTCATTTACAGTACAGTTGTGCTTGTTCCGCGGAAGCAAATGGTTTGTTGTTTTGTCCATAGCGGTATTTTAACATAATTGCATTGGATTTGCGGCCGTCTAAAACACCTCTTTTTGTTAATCAGCATTATTCTAGATACTATTTTTATTGATTTAAGTGTAATGTGAATGGAATTTAAATTCTTGCAATTGCAAAACTGTCGTGCTTTGCGGACATTCTCTCTCATTCGGGTTGCCATAGGAAAAGCACTTTTTCGCTTTTCTGTAACGAGGCTGGTTGGTCAAATCAGACGTTAAATGTGCGAAACAAGAACATCAGTTCTAAAGGTGGAAATCAGCGTGGATATGCACAAAAACGTCGACACTTCCCAGAAAAACTTGTGGATGATCGATGTTTCACGTGTATGTCTCTAAGTACATTGCAATGCATGGCAGAGGCGCATCTGGAAGATCGCCGGAAAATAAACCGTAACTACGTCTACAAGCCTTAATTCGTAACAACTGTCCTGTATTAGAAAGCAAACTTTTACTGTTTTACATTGCTTTTTCTGCCACTCAGTTACAACCGTCCGGATACGTTACTGTTGCACAACTGAGCATTTCAACAATCCGTAATCTTACGAGCTGATGAATGTGATGCTTTCAGCTACGGCAAACAACAGCTACCAACCCAACCATCAGAAGCATCAGAATCAGTAATTATCTATCTCACGTCTGGATTGAAGCGGTATTGTTGTTTTTGATGTCTAAATTAGTAAAATACCGCCTTAATTTAAAAGAAGCTAATTCCTACATTTTGTATTCAAAATTTATCAAAAGTTTCAAACACCTTGTTTGCACAATTTTAGAAGGTATGTTTTCCCCAACCTTTTCCAATTACTCGAAGAAGTATAGAAAGTCACAATCAACGAACCAGGGAAACATGAGAATTAACACGTTTGTTTTTCATTATCTTTTACAGATGAGCTTACAGTAGCTGGATCACAGCAACTGCACAGATTAGTTAAAAAACGATCAAGTTGTAGTTGTCTTTACTTCTTCCGATATTTCTTCCTGTGTCTGACNGACCCGTCGCTATGGGGCGGGGCTGTGGTTGGCTCATCCCCCCAAACAAAGCTCCAAGCCCCAAATTGAAATATGAAACACTGTAAATCAGTTGCGTTTATCAAATTTTCAGAATGTCAAGCCCCCTGCACAAGCGCAAAGCCTCCCATTGAATACTTTCTAGCGACGATTCTGGTATGTGGGCCAACAAAATTCGTCCGTATTGGGAATCAATGCAGAACTTCTTTGCTGTTGCAGTTGTTTGTACTCCAACTACGGGAGACATATTTGGTATAGCCAGGTTTTTACGTGTAAACCATGGTTTCGTGTTAATCGATCAGTAATGTCGCTTCAAATAAAATCCGCTTTTCATAGAAACTATGCTCTATGCATTAAAGTTTATTGCTAAAATACAACTATTTCAATTACTGTAACAAGAAGAATATAGTTTAGAAGAAAATTATTTATATATGAAAGAATATATTTGAATTATATTCAGAAGAAATTCTGTAACACAAACGGCTGCGGAAACGTAAAGTTTATTCTATTTTCTATTTCCATAATCACTCATGGAAGGAGAGGCTTTGACGTTTTTGTATCTTCGACTGCATCTGTCTGATGTGAACGAAATTCTACACGCTCATTTCAAGACAAGACGACTAACATCCACCCATTGAACTGCAGACTCCTTTATTGGTACAAAACCACTTCTTCGGCGATAGATCTAGTTTGAAAAATACTATTTAAAAAGACCATTGAAAAAGACTATTGGGACGATGCAAAATCTGACAAGAAGTGCAAGCTTCTCACCACAATAAGTGACTTGAGCAAGAGATGAGCATACGTTGCCATCCAACACCAGCTGCTGAGGAGGAAGTAGTGCAGCAGAGTTGCAGACACAACGCACCCTGCAGTTTCATTTCTTTTATCAATTCCAATCAAGAATATCAGGTAAACAAGTATAATGTTTAAATAAATGTTCACCATCACTTTCGATGGGCGGCGTTGTCGTAAGACTCTGTAAAAAGTTGCAAAAGTTTTGCAAACATTTTTATGGCACCTTTTGAATGCGATACACCATTGGGTCTACGCTCGTTTTTAGTTTTCCCAAAGCAGGACACATTAACTCTTACGGTCTGAATAACTGAAAGAACAGATTTTTAGTTTTTCTTTATGTCGCCACACACGAGAGAGCGTTTGCAGCTCCTGCAAATGCAATATTTTGTGTTTCTTTGGTCATTATAAGGTGGTGACTCTCTCTATCGTCTGGCAAATGGAAGTTTTCCCGCATCCACACATCGCCGGCCGGTAGCAATAGACAGAAACGAAGTAGGGCAGTTGCTTCATAAAAAAAAAAAAATTTAAGAACTTGCAAAAATTTACAGCAAATGTTTAATATTGGGATCAAATGCGTATAGTTATAGACAAGGCCTATAAAGAAACAATGAGGGGGCGATAGCTCAGTGGCAGCGTGCCCGCCTCTCACTTGAACGGTTGGCGCTCGATTCGCCGTCACAAACTAAATTTGCCTTAGCGCCCCTTGGACTTTCGCATCAACCGCCCAGGCAAGAAGCACATTTTAGGGTCAGCCTACCGCCGATCGTCGTCGTCAAAAATTAAATTAATTAAGCAATGATGGCAAAATTTTGTTAAATTCATTTATATAATAAAGAAAAGCAAATGTAAAAATCGTTGCCTTCCTATCGTCGAATAGATTTCGTATCTTTAAACTCTTCTGTAAAAGCCCATGCTGAGCAGATTTTGTAAATGTAGGCCTGTTAGTTTACTTTATTGGGGTCAGCATATAAAGTGGTTTCCAAGAAAACAAGCAAATCGTGAAACGAAATTACAATTTCGAAATAACAGTGATCCTCTTCATTGTTAAGTATTTACATTTTTAACTTGAAAAAGGCATTCCAAGAGTACGTTATGATGATGTGATTTGTTCATTTGGCCATTTTTTTCAAATGACCTCTGATTATAACAGCACATGTAGAAACATAAGAAGCAACTCATAATTTTATGCTTCATGTCTGGGTATCTTCAGGGCACAAAAATGGAATTCAGTTGGACGGAAAATTCATTGTGTGTTACAGTATTCTCGAACAGAGTAGAACAAGACAATACACCGTGCATTTGTAAGTGAAATCCATAAAAAAGCAATAGCTGCAACATAGATTTCAAAATGGCACAAAAAAGTCAAGAGATCGAGGTTGTTTGTATAGAGCCATAACCAACGCCTGGACGAACACCAATATTGTAAGAGATTGCGGAGAAAGTTCGGGAAGTCCTTGTGCGAATGCACAGATAATTCGCCAGTAGGGCAAGCCTGGAAACCGAGGTGTGTGTGCAAGTCACAAAACCCACATACTGTACGTTAAAAATTTATAAAAAAATTTTTATGAAAATATGTTGTTCCATTTAACTTTAAATCAATCTCATTTTGTATTTGCATATTTTGCGAACCGTACAAATAACGTCTATCATAGCTCTGGCCAAGGATTGCATTCAACGATGGTATTTTTGATGTTTTTTGGACTACTGAAAACGATTTTTATGATCATTCATTTTGACACCCTACATTGCTAAAGATTAGTTTACTGTCAAAAAACTGCACAAAAACTTTTGATTACTTTTGCATACGGGAATATATAACAGTTTTGACTTTTCCTAATTTTTGAAAACGTCATCTTGCAAAAAACAAACTTAAGAAATAATCAGGTTTTGTACGAACCTTGGTACCAACAGAAGTACCACCGTAATGCATAAGGCTATGACGGAGATCGCGATTCCAACAATTGTGAAAATTTTCAATGATATGTGAGGAGCAATGCTGTACACGTTCTGGAATAACAGAAGATTATAGAATAGAGATTGTGAAGATCATTTTATTACAAAACACGATCCAGGGTACATTGGATAAGTTGTTTAACTTATTTCACATGTGAAGCAAATAAGGTCGATTGGTCATGATGGCAAGGGGAGTTTGTTGTAAAGCAGTGGTTTTCAGCCTTTTTTGTACCGTGACCCATTTTAGAATCTCACTATAACCCAACGGTCCCCATTTAAAACTCGAACAAAGCAAATATAATGCAACAGTGTACATAAAATATTTTCTTGCGACTATGGGCGTCTGCAGAAAATTTTCACGTTGCTGACGTGGCAGTGCAAATGGACGTTAACAAAAGGCTTCACTCTTACACCACAGAGAAAATGCCCCATGAAAGTACGCGCTCCACTGGCAGCTATTTTGAAATCTCTTTTTAGTAGAGCTGTTCACGAATTTGCTACAAAGGGGTGATTTTTTTGTCACACGTTACAACTTTTGCTGAATTGGCTCATAAATGTCGTTATCAGTGTGAACCCCCCACAACTGAGTCTGAAATGGACTTGAACTATCAGTAACTACGCTTGCGCTTCTCCCATTCATTAATCTGTGCTGGTTAAACAAAACTCACTTCTGAAATGAAGAAACCGGTGAAACAAGGGTTTGGACTGTTTGTTTAAATTTCGATGTTTCCCTACGCATACAAATTAAAAAACAAATTTCGGTTATAGGAAGACAGCATTGGGACTATACTTCTTGTGGGATTTTTGATCCAGATGCAGTTCAAGATTGCACAAAATTTCCTAGTTTAATAACAAATGTACTGCTACAATTAGTGGGAGATATCATCAAGGGAGTATGTTAGCGCGTTATGAAAAACATCTTGAGTAACAAAAAGGTCGTCCAAATGTTATTGTTTGCGCTGCAGAAGAAAATCTGGAAGAGGAACCAATATCAGTATTCGATTATTGTTTCAATTCAAATAAGCACACTCATAAGTTTTTGTTTATAACCCAACCTTTCTGGGTTTTTATTGTACGAATGTGTTTTTTTTGGTGTGCAATCTAGGTTCATTTGAAATAAATGAATGGTAGCCCATAAAGCGTGGTACTGTTTGGTTAAATTCTTTTAAATCATTAAAAAACGATAAATGCCGAAGTTGTCAGTTTCCTTAACCTATATACTAAACACAGTCATCAATATGCTCTAAATATGAAAAACCAATAACGGAGTGTTTTGATATTCAAGCGCAATGCCCCCAAAAGAGAGAGGCTCCGGGCAGCGGTTTGCCGAATGGTTAATCCGGCCCTGGCCGCATGCGGCCCGCGAAAGCTTTCCTTGCGGCCCGCCAGAGCTTTCTCAATTGTAGAATATGTTGCAAAAGCTCGAATAAGTAATTGTCGTTCCAGAATTTCTTTCATACTACAACGTAATCTCTACATCGAAATTAAGTAGACTTTTGTGGCCCGCGGAAATTGTGTTGATAATTTGACCCTTCGAGCTTCCTGAGTTGTGCAGGCCTGGCCTACAGAATTTCACTGCACAGTCACACAGCGGTTTGATGTCGTTATTACTGCAATATGGATTGCAAAACTAAGTTAAAACCAACAGGCTGCACCATTTCAAAACAGCAGGCGTGATTTAAGTTCACTCTTGAATGATCCAATCAACGCAGGCGTTATAGCGACTGCCAAACCTACGGCGGCTGCTTCGCGAACACACTTTTTACAACGGAGCTCCCTTACGAACCAAGCAACTACTAGCATGCTGTGCTCACTTTCCCGAGAGCTCATTGGCTCACTCAAGAACTTGGTGATTCAGCAGTAAAATGTGGCCCGTCACAGCATTTTCAGTGGCCCGCAGAAGCATTCAGGAAAATCTTTAAATATAAAATTTTCTCCAACTTCTCATAGTAAATATTAGTGCTGAGGCTATAAACCGAGACTTGCTTCTTCTCTGATAAGGAGGTACGGCCCTCCGCTAAACGCGGCCTTCTCAAAGTGGCCCCCAAGCGAAAATAATTGCCCACCCCTGAGTCCTCAAGTGTCATGTAAAATGCCCTACTGTCTCGCTGCATCACCTGCCAAAGAAGTCTGAGGTCAACAGTCACATGCAGAAAAACGCATTAACTAGCGTAACTTGAAGTGAATCTTTGAAGATTTCGAAGAACAACAATAGAACAATGGGCTCGCAAGTTTCGCAACGTGAGTCAGCAGATAAAGGAGTGTCTCAGCAGACATCTGTGAGTCAGCAGACAACGTGAGTCCGCAGATAAAGGGGTGGATATGAGTGAACTGCAAGCTCATCACTGCATCACACGAGAACAGTAAAGTTGGCTCTTGTGCAGTGTGACTGCCATACCGGTAAACAAAGTGCTATGGCAAAAATTAGATCAATTAATCGGCATCAAGATGCTGACTACAGATCTTCTAAAAATTTTTTGTTCTTAGTGTCAATTTTAAGGGAGGGCAAATGCCCGTTTTGATCCCTCCTGCGGACGCCCATGCTTGCGGCCCCTTCAAAAGTGGTTCACGGCCCCTTTAGGTTCGCGACCCAAGGTTGAAAATCACTGTTGTAAAGTCACGATTGCAACATCATCGCAAGTCCTAAACGCAACAAAGATAACTTTTCTATACAAGCAGGGGCGTAATGAGGGGGGCGCAAGGGGGACGAAATTTCCCGGGCGCCAAATTACTGTGGGGGCGCCGAAAAGTCCCAACAATGTCACATGTACTTTATTCAATACAGTAAATTTGCTTCCAAAAGACCTCAGGTTCGAACATGGGGGCGCCAAACTTGCTTCTTGCCCCGGGCGCCATCTCACATCGTTACGCCGCTGCATACAAGGCAGGAAAACAGCTACTTAAAAAAGTTCCACTTAACTCTATTGAGACAGAAAGGTTGTTCATTCTGTTGGCGATATATTTCCTATTCACATTTTTGAAAGAATTCAGCGGCGAGTGACAACAGTTTACAAGTGCGAAATATGAGTATCGAAGAAAATGATGGGATATTGCAACATTTTTGCACTGAACATATACCACCTTAGGTGTATAGTTGCGCGAAAGGTCGATTTTCCGATTACTTCAAGAATTCAGTTAGTGATACCAAGCCTTGCTTGCTTCTAATGCTGGCATCATTTTCATTGAGCGCCAACAGACCGTGCTAGATTTGCTTTACCGACTGTTTGCGAAAAATCTAAGACAAACTTAAAAGTAAAATTATTGCAGTGAATTTCAACGGTCAGTCTACTGAATGGAACGATTTCTTTATAAGTTTCATAAAAACTACAGTATGTCTGGCGTATTTGCAGTAACAGATCCCGTTATATTTGTATATTCTTTTGTTGAATTTGGGACATATGACATATATCTTATTTTTAACACAAGTAAATTCAAACTACGCAATTAGAAACACTCACAACGAGAACAGCGAAGTTTGTGAAATGATTGCACAAACATTGGGGTGGAACGGAAGCAACGAGGGTACATCCATCGGTAGACCATGAGTTCGTGCTAAAGTTCCAAAAGACGCACGTCTGATTAACGTAGACAGCCTGTAAACATACCATAGGTTTAATACAAAGATTACTCTGCGAACAATTCTAGTGTGAAGTTGGAAATATTGTTAATAACAATGGCAAACGAGCACTTATACAGGTACATGTGCATTCTTCTGACTTCTATCTAAGAGGGGCACACGACTATTCGGTCTGAGCCGTTTCGGTCTGAGCCGTTTTGGTCTGAGCCGTTTCGGTCACGGGACATTTCGGTCACGACATTTTTGTATATAAGCAACTGATGAAATTTGTGAAAAATGTTAATGTAAATGAATATCTAGGCAGGATAATCATTTATTCGTATAATACAAGACAAATCAAAAGCTCGACAATTGGCTTTACCAAAAGCACGTTCAAACTCAGGTGCTAAAATGATAAAGTACAGTGCAATAGAAATATCGTCAAAAATTCCTTCAGAAATTAAAAATATAATGTGTTTGGCACTTTTTACCGCAAAGTATAAGAAATATGTATTACTCGGCTACTAGAAGCGTAGTTTGTGTTCTTATTGGTGCACATAAATCAGGTGCATTGATTTAATCATTTTAACGCTGCTACAGTGGAAACTCTCACATTATGTAGTATCTCCGTTATATTTTATATCGTTTGGTTTTCGTTGCGTTCACCAAAAATATTTGCATCAAACCTTCGTATGACGTAGAGGGATGCCTCTAGTGTACAGGTGCAAAGCAAAAACAAACTCGTATGCCTTCTGCGCTTCAAACGATTTTCCGTTCTCACGCATGCATTGGCAGCGAATTCTTTTCCACAATTCAAAATTGGCCGCCTAGTTCTCAACCTATTTCAAACTCGTGACACCATTAGTGTTGTACCAGTTTATAACTTTGACGCAATTCCTCTTTAGCATTCACGAATATTTCTTAATATGTGAAAACAGTAAATGTTTAATCTGACAACTTTAAAC
>JGI24021J15306_10003683_pt1 | contig 17412 bp, 14 predicted proteins | sample Ectturendosymbi1_FD_15306 | JGI IMG/M metagenome (IMG submission 15306)
TGGCCCTCCCCGAAAAAAAACTTGCTAAGATTTTACGCTGGTGCTTTATGTCAATTTCAACTGTTCGAAAATAAACGAAAGGAACAGTCGGATCNACGTCAAGTGACTGGNCTCTCCTGAACAAAATTCCTGGCTGCGCCACTGGTCCCAGTCGCCGGCTGCATCGGAATGCAGAACCCTCAATTGCAGCAAATTTTTCATTCGCTGCAAATTTTCAAATTTTTCAATCGCTTTACTATTAATTTTTCGGCCTCCAAGTTTCTTGATTTTTTCCGTAACCACAGAATAAGAACTCGATAAGTAATACTGAGATTTTTGTCGTAATTGTCACCAATTCCGACAAATATCACCAGAGCTATCACTTTAAAACGCAGACTCCCAACCATCTCAAAACGTGGTCAGGTAATACCCACCGTGGCACGGCAAAGCCCAGAAACTAAATGCACAGCTACATGAAGCAACTTTCTGCAGGAAACGTTTTTCGAGTTAGTCTGGGGCACGAGATCCTTTATCTGACCAACGAAAACACTGAATTTTGTTAAACGAATTAAAACAATACCGAGATCGCGCCTAAGAATATCGTACGATCTGCCAATGAGGGAAAACTTAAGATTTTTTATCGGTTTGCAAATATAACGCTGCCATGATGTTCGCTTTCGCTAAGCACTTTATCCCCGTGCAAGACTCACCACAATCTGTCGATTAGTCTTCAGACACGCCCTCCACCCACACCGCCTGCGGTGACGGCTAAGTAACAAACAGATTTTCGAACCATTCTTACTTGTCGGCATTCTCACGCAAGGTCCACACCATATTCATTTCAAAATACGCTGAGTCCACTCACTTGTTAGCGACCTGTTTAGGAACACCAGCAACAGCGCTTCACGTCTTTTCGAAAACAAACGAAAACTGCTGAAAATATTCAAGCCAGCTGTGCTTTACATTTATTGAGGCCACGAGCGGGCAGTGCTGGCTTTAGATCAGCCATGAGCCGATACACACAACAAGGCAGCAAATACCCTGGTTCACCAACCGAGCTAATGTCGAATAGGACGAAAACTTCTGGGATTTGTTATGGTCCGCTTTGGCCGTGCCACCCTGAGGCCCGAGGGTACAAGAGCGAACGAACGAGAGTTCAACGATTGTCTCACCATGTCATCGATAATGCGCAGGTCGTGTCGCTTTTGCGCGCCTTGGCACGTCACATAAGATCGAAAGACAAGATTGCATAGACCGCTTTTATCTGCTTTATGTACTGAGCGCCATCAGACATCTCTTCGCATCATTTTTACGTTGGTGGCAATGCAGGTGAGATGACGCTTGAGAGGCCATCACGGCGTAACGACCGCGAAAAATCGATAACAGTCTAAGCTGATAAGCTTTTCTGTGAAGCCGGGTCGATCAAGCGGCCGTGAAAGACTTGAAGTGACCCATTGCCTTAAAACAGAATAATCACCAGCTGTCTTTGTAAATCGTCTTTACCCTTTCGCGAAGTAGCTTCTGGTTGGCAACATTGTGCAGCAAAACCAACGAATTTTGGGTGCACATGTAGATAAACATTCACGGGTATTTCATGCATGTTTTTGCCCAAGATATATAGCGCAGAACAGCTTGTCGTCGCAATTGGGCAGCACCTTTTCAAGGAGGTTCCACAAGAAGCTTTGCTACGCGGAAACATTTGTTGAGAGAGACTTGGCATTGCACCTACCACCTCGACAATCTTGCAGCTAGACAATACGAAAACCAAAAAGATTAAACACTTTATCAAATCCTGCAAGAAGATAATCAGTTGTCTGAATGTGACGTGTACCCCGCACTCACATATTTGTCGTCACTTTCCGCCGGCGAGAAATCGAGGTCTTGCACCGATCGCAGGAGCGCGTCCATGTCATGTCTCTCCTTTGTTGTGATACCGGAGGAAACACATGATTCTGATTGGTTGTCTTCAGTCACGTGATGTGCGGGACGGCGAGGTAGTGTGGCGCTGATGACATGAGTCGGTGCAGATTCTGAAACGGTGGTATAGGCTTGGTTGACTTGGGATAACGACAAAGTGACGTCGCCCAGCGACATTCAAATAAATGTCCAATGAAAGCAATTCAAAACGCGCTCAAACAAAGTTCGTTTTTCACCTTTTCCGACGAATTCTGATGAAGGTGTGTAACCATAGCTATGACGCTTTTGTTGGTCGTTTTTCTTCTTCTTAATTTTGTTCTAAAAAAAAATTCAATGCACGTTTAAAAACCAAGCCACTGCTACTGCTTCAAATAAACAAATTTTCATGCAGCTTATATTTGCATCTAAGGCGATAAGTGTCACGTAAATGCAGACCTGCTGTTCCTGTAACCAAAGCAACTTCCTTTGCGTGTTTTCTATCTCTTCCCTTACTCTCCGCTCCTCTTCAGTTTCGTCTTTAGCCAGCGCGTCAAGGAAGTCAGGTGGTGGTTCTCTTCGAGGAGCCTCGTAGGAGTGCTGAGGTTGAACTTCGACACGCTTTGGGCTCTGCTCAATCCGGTACGGGATCGGACCAGAACGGCGAGCAGAGATAGCTTCGCCGGGCGGCAGAGAACGCTTTCGACCTCCGACGTTGAGTGCAGAGTCTGATTTCTCTGTGACGACAGTCTGGGCGCTTGGACTCGACTGCTGTTGCAGCGAGTACTGCCCCGCCTGCATAGACATGTTTCGATTAAAGGTAAAAAATGACATGTCGTGAGAAAAAAATTGACAGCACAAGCTTTTTTAGAGTTTAGACTTCAGAGTCTTAGTTAAAACATGAAATATAAACATGACCTTAAAGCCTGTAGTTGGTAAGGCAGGTGAAGAGGGTTTGGTGCAATTGCCCTCTAAGAAATGAATGGCCTGCAATACTCTTCACTTTCCTTTTCAATTGAAAATTACAAAAATACAGGAATTTCGACGCCGTAGCTTTTTAACCCACAAACGCCAGGTGAAATTCCGCCAGTGTTAAGCAACATTTGGAAGTAAATAAAAAAACAAAGAAAACCAGGTTTTGAAATGAACGTCAATGTGGGACACGCAATGCGTCAGGCACGCCAAACAGCAACTTACTTCGGAAAAATCCGTGTAGACGTTTCGTACCGTGATCACCTGAATTTCAGCGGGTTTCGGGGCTGGAACATAGTGGACGACTCTCTCGGGAAAAGGCGTGGCAGAATCGTCAGCCCGACTTCCGGCAACTTCGTAACTTTTCGCATAGTCTGTGGCATAGTCGCCGGGAGGAGCGTTGTCAACCTTGCTTCGATCCAACGTCGGACTGGGCTTGACGTCGTAAGACGAGCTGACAACAATGCCGCTATCAGCGTCACTGTACGTCATCGTCGTGACGACACTGGCGTTTGTGACGGCAGCAAGCGCGATCTCCGCGGAATGCTTGGCATCAATGCTGTCCTCGTAAACAAAGCCTGCTGTTCGAGAGGGCAGCGCGTTGTCACGTATTGCAGAGCTCGTCGTGTCCTGCGAAGGCCCTTCGCTGACCATTAATTGCGACACGGCCTCGTCGATTTGCTGCTCGATCGACGGGAATTCCGTCGGGGACGTAACCAGCAACGCCTTGCGAGCCGGAACGGAACCCAAAATCACGTCTCTCACGGGCAAGGCGTACTCCGGACCTTTGTCCGCGAATCGACTCGGATCCGGTTCAAGTTCGGGGTAGTCGGGATCTTGGGGTGTTGGAAAATTGGGCTCGTCGAGAATGTCGTGGCTGCTGTGCTCGGACGCCACGGACCTGGCCTCGTGATCAGCCAAGCATTCGTTGACGAGCGCCATGGCTTCGTGCACTTGCTTCTGGGTAAGATTGCTGGCCGGGTCAACACGCAACTCAGGCACGACGACCACCCTTACTGCGCGCACGCTCATGTCGTTGTCGGTTTCAGCAGAATTCGCAGCTAAACCCTGAGTGGGCGTTTCGCTGAAAAAGCATGAAACAAATATTAAGTACAAGCAGCAAACACGCTGCACTGAACATTGAACGGAACGCATTTCTTCCTCGAATATCTTTGGCTCTGATTGAAAGCAACGTGAAAGTTGCACATGGCGCCACAAAAGCTGAAGTAACTCATCCCAAGTTCAACTGGTTGAACGCGCAACCCAAAACACGGCCTTTGATTACGGGGTTTGCAAGGTCTTGAAAACGTTCATCAATTCAACTTATTGGGAGAGTAGCAATGGATTATAAACGGTGGAGTAACATATTGCAAAAGCTTCTGTTGGTCACTCTCGGGACAACAAAGCACTTGACATCACATTTGGGTCTGCTCCTTAACCGTTGTTGATGTAACAAATGCGACCTTAAGTGTTTAAATAATGCGCTATTCGATTAAAAAAAAACGACAAAGGATGCCTCGAGGCGCTATGAAAATTAACCGATAATCACATACAGTACACCAGCAAAATTTTTAATAACGTGTTAAAATTTCATGTGACAAGGAGGCTGAAATAGTCAACCCACCCGTTACACACAATTTTGTAAGAGGCCGTTAAATAACTGTTGTAAAATGTTTCTTAAACCGTCTCCTGTCAGTGCTGCTATCCACATTTTTCGGTCCGTGGCCAGTGACGCTTTCGCAAACACTGCGAAAGTTCTCGAAAAATCATGCCTGGCCAGCATCTTCGCAGCGTAGGGTGGAAAACGGGTTTCGGGGATTCACCTCGGTGAAACCTCCCTGTAGCACCCAATCCCCACGTTCCGATAGTCACGTCTCACAGAAGACGTCAGTGCTTATTCACACAATCGTTTCGAAACCGTTAATTAAATTGCAATTTTTCTGGCACTGAAACGTGTTTGTTGTTCCCTGCAACACAGTGCTTCGCTTCTAATGCCTTAAGCTGCAACTCCTCAAGTTTTTGCAAAGAACCTTCTCTTTGAGATAAACGTGGTCAATCCTTTGAAAAGCCGGCAAAAAATTATGTGATTAATTCTCTAGCACAGTCGTTCTTAACTTTTTTTTACATATCTTAACCTATTATCAAACACGAATACCAGATTTACCCCCAACAGGCCTACACTCAATGGTGCTGATTTATTAAAAATACGAAATTAACAAACTATTTCAGTTTAGAACTTTGGAATGATTTATAAAAATGTACATTTGCTGCAAGTTATGGTTCAGTAAATTTACCCCCTTGAAAGATGAAATTTACCCCCAGGGGTAAATTTACCCTAGGTTAAAATCCACTGCTCTAACAGCTTATTTCAGCAATTTCGTGGCACCCTGAACAAGTGTTCCAATTTGCTGACGTTTTAACTATCGAAAGGACGTAACTGCATCAGCAGCACTAAACTGCTTCGACTATGGATGGGCAACAAGTGAACGGAAACGTAATGTCACTCTTCAATCAGGTAAAAACAGTCGCCGTCAAGGCCCGCGGTGGAAAACAAAAATCCCTGAAAATGAGGATGCTCGGCGGAGATATCCCGATTNGAGTGCACGTCAATACTTTCCTGTTCAGGGAGCGCAGCTTAACCTCAGTTGAACCGACGCAGCTTGCACTGCATAACCTGACAAGGACCCACACGCGCAGTCTGTGCCGCCGCGCCAAGTTCATGTGCAAGACATCATTTATCATTCGTCGCGTAAACAAACACGAACGAAATCTGGAAATGCCGCGTTGCTCCACGCTGCAATCCAACGAAAGCTTTATGCAAATGACATAGCGTCGAAGGTTTAACAGACGTGAACATTTAAACTCATCTTGAACAAAAGCTTAGCCAGCTAGAGTTGAAATTACGCACCACCAGTAAGAGCGTAGAACAAATTACATAAATGTGGCAGGTATTTCGCCTAACTGTGTCTTCCGTCTAGCGTTTCTGGTGAGAAACTTAATAAACAGCCAAGGGTTTGCCATTGTACCGCAGTGCATGCCTAGGTCATTACGAATTTTTTCAAAGCCTTTTTTCCAAACGATATGTTTTCAAAGCCTTTTCCAATCGCTGGACTGCAGCGTGAAGCAACGGGGTAGACAACATCGCAGCAGCTGACCCTGGTGTTGTTTAGATTAGCTTCAGATGGTAAGCACGGTCGTGGTGATACAACTGCAGTGCAATCAATAAAGCCACGCTGAACATCTGGGTGCACTTGGTTAATCAGTTATTTCAAGCGCTGCTGCAGACACGCTGATGTTTGGTCAGCGAATATTTTCCCCTGCCATTAATTTGTCAAATGTCGGGGTAATTCGAGAACGTGACTCCCACAAACAGTCCTTGACTGTCACTGACATCGCCTTCACTCAAAACTACATGACAAAAACTGAAATCTACAATTTACGTCTGCACGCATAACTTGCACCGAACTTTTAGCAAAAGTTTTTAAGAACTTTTCGGAAGATTTTCGTGATTCTTGAAAGCAGGGAAAAATTACATAAAAAGCGTTCGAAAATTTCTAATGGCAGTGATTCGCTCGTTCAAAGTCCGACTCCACCACCGCAACTCATTTGGTAAGAGCGTAAGACCAACAGCGATTGAAAGCATGTACAGCGCTTCCTGATTATTATCCTTACCCCGTTCAACCGGCATTCGATTAATTCCGGTCGCCTTCCACATTGGTACGACTTCGCGAGTTAGCTGCCAAAAATCTAAAATTGATTCGTTTTCAACAGATATGCTGTTGCAAGTGATAGTTCAATTGGAAAGTTTTTAGCAAATTGTAGAACCTCTATCAATTTTTAAACCATTTCTGTGTTATGTTTTGTTTTAAATATAAGAATGCAATTATCTGTTCTTTCTGAAAGCATTGACCGATTTAGACGGGTTATCGAGGAATCACTGCAGTGGAGACGTTAAAACTTGCGTTCTGTCTCTTCGACCACCTGGCAAGACGGGACAGCCAGCTGCGGCGCGACTTGAGGTCACCGAGCAGTCCAGCCTTTCAGTGACATCATCGAATCAGGTCAAGGAGGGAAACGTCATACGCAGCAAAGCAGCAAAACAACGGAAACGTTTGATCTGACGAATCGCGGAACTCCTCTGATCGCTCAAACGTCAGAAAGTGCGCGCCACACACATGGGCGTCGGATGGGGGGGGCCTTGGTCTCCCTGGATTTTGAAATTTGTCTTTTCCTATGAAATTTTTAGCAAAAAAAAGGTTATTTTCTTAGTTTCGAGTTGGTAAAATGAAATTTCACCACATTGCCCCCCTGGAAAAATCCTTTCGGCTACTCCTAAAAAATCTAGTATCGGCCCCACCTGAAAAAAATNCTTCCGACGTCCATGGCCACCACATACGCACTTGGACAAAATTTCGAATTCCAACACCGCTGATGCCAGGGTCGAAGGTCAAGGGGAAGCAGATGTTAGAAATGCATGGACGATGATTGTTTGCAGCATTGAGCAGGTGAGCATGGACAATGAAGAAAGATACGCACCACTGTGTAGAAAGTGAAATGTAGGCAGCAACTGAAGATGGTGTCATCCCTGCTTCAAATTTTGGGAATCATTTATACAGAAACAAGCCTTGCAGGTTCACAGCGGTTCACAAACAGGTGCCTCAGCACCAAACGACGCAGGGTAACGCAGTATCCTTGTATGAGAACAACAATTTATAAAAAGATCTTGAGGGTGCTGTCTGATTTTAATTTTCTTGACAATAGTACCGAAAACTTCCGATTGCATGACGAGGGTGCTGCAAGACGAAAGCGTTTTAAGAGCAACTGCAGTGTAGAATAACAACCCAAGCGGCGGCGTTTGCGCATGGTCACAGGCGTTTTTAGCGTCACGCAGTGTTCCTTTGAATTTCAGTGGCAAACCAAGTGGTCCCGGTTAAATGGTTTAACGCATTACTTAGGCCAGGGGTGCACAACCTGCGGCCTTCGGTAAAAGTGTATGCGGTCGTGCACATGTAATTTAAAACGTAAGTTATGACGGTCGTGCATTAATAAACACTCTTTGTCTGCTGTAAGAGGTCACTTAGTTGAAAAAACGGCCAAACAAACGTGTGGAATTAGGCTAGGCTCAGCGTGTGGGAGCAAAACAGAAGCAAATCCAAAAATAAAAATATCTGGAACTCACTGGCGGTCGTAATTCATACATTTAAAGGTAATGCGGCAGGCAATAGCGAAAAGGTTGTGCACCCCTGGCTTAGGCGCAAATTGTGTTATGCAACTAAAACGTAGGAAAGCATTTCTTAGTACAACAGGTTGTTTTATGTTACTTAGTTCAAAAGTCACAAAATAACTATTTTAAAGCCACGAAATACACCAAGGTTTCATTCATAGTTGATATCGCGCTACTTCGGCAAAAGCGCGTCGCACACTGGATAACTCCTGTCCAGACTAACATTTATGGGCGACACCGAAACGTGAAATGTCAAAACCTAAAGAAGAGCAGGAAAGAGAATAGGTACTGATGTTTTGTAGACGTTGCAAATGATTGGCGAAAGGAAACATACGTAGGGAACCTTTACGAACAACCCTGAAGAAGGTCGTGATCCGACATGGATTCACGCAGAAAGAGCAACTAGTCTGGACACGAAGCAATGTACTGCTGATGAACCCCGTAAACAAGGTGTTTTCACGATACCCTTGCAATGGGAACCAAGCAGCAAAAGATAAGACAATAAAGAAGTATTTTCGACGGTGGTGTTTCGCATGACTGACGTGATTAAAATGGTCAAACCAATGCACTGCAACGCTGGCCTGGAATGCAGACTTTTGTTACCGTAGCTTGCTCGCCTTTACATTCTGAAAACAACTGGGCAGCAAATAAATTTTGCGCTCAGTGCTAAGCCACACAGCGTACGTTTTCTGCAAAACTGCTCCCAACTTTTAACCACTTCCATGGAAACCGACTAAAAACGTTTAACGATAGCGTTATAATGTCGCCATGAGTAGCGATAACCGTCCATTGCAAAGAACATCGCTACAGCTGCGCCAAGTGCAGCCGACATATTGAAATAGTTGAAAAACGGCGGAGACAAGGTGGGACACGAAATCATACAACCACCAGTATTGGCTTAGCGCGTACCCATGCAGCATCAATACATTGCTGTGTGTGTGTGGTGCTGTGTAAATGTTTTGCTTCACAACCGTGAATAGTGGCTGGCTCAATGCAACAAATGCGCGCCATGACCACTGCTTGTCGGTGTTGGACGCTTGGCTTAGTGGCGCAACTACTCCAGTGTCCTACGGTGAGTTGTTCTGTTCGCGTACTCTGAATAGTTTTGTCGCTTGCGCAGCAAGCGGAACCTCGTACAAATCAACATCTGCCACTCATGGATCGTAGCGGCTTACTACACATAGGAAGTCATGCAACTTTACGTGGCCAACCGTTGCTGTGGACTGAATCCTCGTTGAATGGTAGCAGAAGTGGCCGTTAGACATTCATTCTTAGGACAAGCAATTACGGCGAAGTCGTGCGGGATTCGTTTTGTGACTGCGGAAGGCGCTGCACTCAGTAATTGAATTCATTCGACAAATGAAGTTGGATTCAGTTAAAGCTGCTCTAAGCTAATCTAGCGGGATAAAATGTGGGTGCACAAGTCGCAAACGTCAATCAGCTGACAAAGTGTAAAATCCCACACGCGTTTCTCAAAAACCTCCATTGGAGACAGTCTTTCACCGTCAACTTCGGTGACGAACTAATATAAGCGGCACTGTGACGTCTAAACTTACTCAAGCAGAGCTTAACTTTTCACATCAAACCAGCTCAATACCTTCTCCGAACTTGTCTCGAGTTCTTACTCAATCAGCACCATTGTTGCCTATTTACAAGTACATGCCTGAGACACGTATTTCGCCGATGGACGTCACAGACTAGAAAAGCAGTCGATAGGCTCGAGGACTTCACCACAACTTGTGATCTGCGATCAAGCTGCCGTCGTGGCTAATGACTTTTAGTGCAATAAATGTACATTGCCTGTCGTTCGGTGCCTGAGCAACCCTGCGTCAATTCGGAACAATCGTAAATGCCGCGCAAAGCAATGGGCATCGATTACGAAGCAAGGAACTTGCAAGCGAAAGTGCATCTGTACAGAATAAAACCGCGCTTAAAATACGAAGCAGCATGACACGCTTGCTTTGATTGCGTTTGTCGTTATCAGCGGCATTTGGTTTTCCCGAACGCAACACTACGGAAGTATTCGACCTGACAAAGAAGCTTGTCTTGCTTAAATCACGTTTCAGAAAGTGGCTCCTGTTCTGGTTTGCGGGTCGCTGTCGGGGGACCAAGTGTGTTTGTTTTCAATTTCCTAATTTTACACTGCCATCGCCCTTATATGTGCAGTTTGTCAACTGCAAGGTGCAAGCTCACTGTCTGAGACGTCGCACAAACAAGCCTTGTGTCATTTGCTTTTGAGGTATTTTTCAGAGAACAACTTTCTCAAAATCACCAGCATGAGCTTTTGTGACGCAATGAAGCCAGGGCGACAACTTTTCGCGAGGCAACCGTTGCACAACCAGAGTCCTGTTGACCTATAAGGGTTTCCGCCTTGCACAAAAATTCCAACCGACAAAAATTAATTATAGTCTCAATTTTTTAGCACACGCAAAAAACACTGCACTGCGTTCTTACAGGATGTCGTAAGGATTGCTTCAACATCGGGCACTGACACCAAATTGCTTGCTATCAATCAAGTCAAACCCGTTCTCTTGACACGCGCATGACAGTTCAATAACTTTTTTTTCGAAGAGGCATTATTGCCAGTCTTTCTGAAACTTTCGACTCGTCCCCATGCGTGAACTTGACGGCCTGGCAAAACTTCCGCAAGTGTGCGATAACGAAAACAATCGATGCTATTGTTTACGCAAGCGAGATCTACAACCGTCTGCGCCTGCCCTTGCAGGTACAAGGCAACGCCGACAAATTAGCTTGCAACATTGGCGACGACGGGCGAGTCATGTGTGGTTGTCAGCATGCGCTGACGGATCATCTGGCACACGCGGTTTCATGCGTATGACGTAAGTAGATACGCTGCTAAATAAAATAAAAAACCAAAGCGGCTGAGCGTTGCGTATAAACAAGTAGCGCAATAAGCGGATGCAGGTGTTGAGCGCTCAGAAACTGGATGGACCTCTATGATGTTTGGGTTTCCACACAAAGACTGGTCGATTCAAAGCTGTCGTGGTGGAACCGAAGTAGATTCGACTTTGTTAAATTTTTAATGAGCCGGTTGCGTGTAGCGTAAACTGCCGTTAATGTGGAATGTGAGCTCTCAGGGAGAATCAGACGATTTACAAGAGAAAAAATGAATTATATGCACCAAACCTTGATTTATACAAAAGTTACGATGATTTTCCTTTTCCCGGCGTAATTGTATAATTAAATTTTTGTGTGGCATCTCGTCATTACTAATGTTTTGATTATAATATCCGAGGGAAAGAATGCGCCATTGGGAAAGTCAGCGTGAAGTTTGCTTGACAATGGAAACCACAGGTTTTCAGAAATTACGCAGAACAATGTAAAATTGAAACGTGACAAGAAAACTTTTCCATCCGTAGACTTTTTGGCTTTGTCACAAAACGCAACTGCGTCGCAACCTTCCAGAATTTGAGCAACTTCGAGCTGCACACAATGAGCGCGTTTGCGCGTAACGATACTAACATTATTGATTTGCGGCTGCATTTACTGCATAGTTGTTTTCGGTCTTGCTGTTTGGAATCCCCGAGAACGAGCCCACGGCCCGCCATACAGTTGACCATACCCTCCGCCTGGTTGAATAAAACCAGCTCACAGTTTGCATTCTTGTTTTATTTATGGGGTATAAATGTTAGGAATTCATTGCTGTAAAAAATCCACTGGAAAAGATCCATACGAGCTTTGTCAGATTCTGAACCTGCTGTTTGCGTGCATCAACGATATTATGTCTATTCAGCGTCAAATTCAGACTGATATGTTTCGTTTTTTCATTTTGGTTGGACTCCATATACTAGCCGTTAGGTGATACAAATGTGGTTAAATGTTTATTGCTTTTCCCAAATCTAGTACCCTTTACGGGAAGTTTGTGACGTCAGGCGATTTGAAAACCTTGCTAACTCTGGGTCTGCAAAACATTTTTTTCCACACTTTCCGCTTGCGGAGCTTCCAACACTATCTCAAGAAAGTTGACATGGAGCAGATCCTGTGATCTGTCCTTACCTTCATGGCGACGCGTCTCTGAAAACGCGAGCTTGTTTGGTGCATGCACACCTCTATACGTTTGTTGACTGGCATTTGAATTGCATTTTGTTTGCGTAAAAAAACGTAATAATTTTCTGCCTAAACAAAAACAATCCAAATAAGTAAGTAGATGGAAAACTCATACTTTCTAGTTTTTACACTTACAGTTTGCTACTCGTGCTTGCCCAAAATGACCATCTGCGACAAGTGAACCCTCGCGCTGCCAGTAGTTACAGTCCCCAGCTTATTTCGACTGCGCAGCTGTCTGCAACCTGCCATCATCGCGATCTCACGCTAAAGGAACGTAGGACACCGCTGAACGCAGGCATTGACGCTCTGAAAAAGGTGAGCCAGTTGCACGTTTAGGCGAACTCTTGTAAATGCGAACAAGCTCGACCGTGTCGTGGAAAAGTACACCTCGGCGAAAAGACATCATCGGCAGGCGAAGATGACACTGATTTCATTATCAGATGACAGGGCAAGCCTGAGTTTGTTGACAGTAATCGGATGTATAGACAGCACATTAACAGTGGCATCGGACAAACATCGAAGTTACGGAGAACACCCAACTACAAAACCCCGCGTAAACAAACCTTTTAAGATCAGTTGTGCGTCAGCTTAATGTACGCTGCCTGAAACCGCCGCTTGTTCCGGCAACGGACTACTGTAATCTTTCTCTGGAACTACGATGCACGCTTGTCCACATCTGCACAAACTAAGGTCCTCTCGCAGAGCGAGTGCAGTTGCTGCAATCGTCGCCCAGCTTCAAACACGCGAGGAACGTTTTCGGCTATCCAAGACACTCAGTTCGCGGACCACACAGAACTCAGTAAACATGAAAAAACACTTTTAATGCGGTGCTGAGTGACGGTTACCAGCGACACGACCGTCTCGGTAAAACAGACAGGAATTCGATGCAAAATCGCCCCTCGTACACCCAACAGGGACAAAGGAAGACATCCGAGCAAACGGAACCGGCTTTTCCAACCAGCATGCCAACCTCGTTAGCGCATACTGCTGGCTTCGTTTGAATTTTTGCCAGCCGTGCCCTACTGCTCTTGGTTGGTATGCGGCAAATCAACAACTTTTGTGATAAAGCTTGTCAGAGCCGCAGCACTGTCGGTTACAAGTTTCAGAAAAGGAATGCTCATCCAACGAAGCGTACAAACACTGCTTCTGCTTCGATAGCCGCACGAACTGCTGTGTTGGCAAAGACCAACATGGCCGCCGTATCGTGTTTTCCGTACAGAATACTCTTTAATTCGCAACCTAATGTTCCCACTCATCAGCAGCTTCGCAACCGCCGGGAACGACTGAAACAACACATCGTGCATCGTGCCTTTGCTTAGAACAAATCATAGGGCAAACGGCAAGTCGTGCATCATCACCGAGGTTAAAACAATTTACCCATGATGCTGGCCCACAAACGTTACGAACCATGTAAAAAAGTGAAAGATCTTAAAGATGGGTCCCATTTCGTCGGGAATAACAAATTGTTTCCAGCAGCCCAGATACGCTTAAACTATGCTCGGTGCTTTTCATCAAATCAGTGACAAATGTTGGATAGATATGATCCAAAAATTCAAGGAAATATTAGTAATTGATAATGTAATTCACCATAGTCTGATCTGCAAAGGACCATATGATCTCGTAGCGCCTATTTCAAACTCAACATCAAAAATTTTGGGAATAACGCAGTAACAACGCGAGCAGTCGTTGAGATGTTGTCAGCTCCAAGATAAATTTGTTGAACAATTTAAACACAAGCACAGACATTTATAGCGTCACTAGTGACATGACTGTCCGATGATCTGTCACGCCATCTGAACAAGAAGACTTTCGATCAAGTTCCTTCAAAGGCTAACTTCGAATGTTGTGTGTACTTTTACTCAAGTTCAAGCACAAAAATATTTTGCTCTCAACTTATACCAAAAGAACATTCTAATATTACTTTGGAAGTTGGCATAGTTATTTACTCGGTAATTCACAGAAACAATAAATCAAAATATCGTTTAAGGCATCTTAACCTGGCTGGTGATGTTAGGTCTGATGCTCTCACCATTAAAAACCTGAAACAACTACTGAAAGAGCATTCTAGGAAGCGGTCTACTCATTTTGATGCCTGTATCACTGTGCCGCTATGTTGAAGGACATCGCTGGGTTCTGGGAGTCAAGCTGTCTACATTCCACAAAGTACGTGATTTACGAATTTGCACACATCCATTTACAACAACTTTCCATGAGCTGCATTGCAGCAATCATCGCCTGGATATTTACCTGCTTCTCCAGTCTCTTCTGCTTGCAACAAACACCAGGTTTGCAAACACACACAGCTTCTCTGTGTGTGTACTAAAAACCTTTTATTTAGCCAACGTTCGGAAGTATGCCTTCACCTGCCTTACTTAAATCATAGCGATTTAAACGAAAGCAAGTTCTCTGTGACGAGATCAAGCACCTACTTGCTGCCTGCCTAAGTGTAGGCTGAATGTAAAAATGACGTTCTAATAATCCAGAGAGCTGAAAAGGTGCAAGTTTAGCAAATGAGTTGACGGCTGCAGTGAACCAGTATTTCCAACGCAAGGCATACTTCCTGATGGAAGATGGCGTTACCCTCACTGATGAACAGCACAGCTTCTTGCCTCTAAAGTTAAGGTGGCTTAATTACCAGGCTCGCCATATCCGATTACGCCGAAGTGGAATCGCTTCAGCGTTCGAGTTCCGCCGCTGAACAGCGCTTTTTTACATGAATCAGATCCTCGATTTCGAGCTCATAAAACAGCAAGGTTTTGAAATCGAGCGAAAGACACCTTGCCGCAACCGACGGCCACCTTGTACGATTCCAGTGCGCTTGGCGTCGCAAACCTGCGTGATTAGTTAAACATTGCCTCGATTTACGCTTAATTGTGCCCTTCCCGTTGCTGGCGTCTGTGATGCCATCCAACCGTGAAAGGCGCATGGTTTCGTCCAAACATCCATCAAACCGAAAGCGAAGCCGTGAAATCCGAGATTGCGCATCCTGAGAACGCGCAAACGGTAACAATAGCCGATCGAAGGCGGCTGCCGAAGAAGTCCGGAGCAGGCGATGCTTTCAATTCCGAGAGTTTTAAAATTTTCGAAAAGCAAGGGCATCGCGCTTTTGCAAGCGCACGCACGCTTCACTTTGTTTTCACACGAGGCCACATGGAACTTGCATTAATTGCTTGATCAGAAATAGTTATTTTATTTATTTATGATTGTAATTAATGTTTTTTTTCGTAGCTCTCAATGTTAAAAGTCACCTTTTATGATTATGTTCTCTTACCTATAAACGTTTACTACAATAAAATGTAATGAGAATGTTGTCAACTCGGCGTAAGGTTGGGACAGTCTATTAGTATTCAATTGCGCGACTCAGTCTCTTAGCGCTTCTTCGATTAGTGGTGTTCAAGGCCACGACCTTTAGGCTCAGAAAATCTTAAACCGCTGGTGAGCAGCGCTCTTCCTCTTCACAGCAACAGAGAAGCTTTTAATGAATCTAAATACTCCGTATTTACATCGAATGTACGCAACGACCGCAGCCATNTATTTAACGCACGACAACTGGTGAGCACGATGACCGACAGCATGCACCGTCANACTGTTTCCGCAATTGCAATCGATGATTNCCTCCCAGAACTGGCGCCATGAAACAGNAACATATGTCATAACGAAGACTAGTGCTTTAACTTTTTCTGTCGTGCTGCCCATGAAAAGCGTTGTTATTGTAATTGTGGATTAGGAACTTGAGTTTCGCGTTGCGCGCAGCAACGTACCGAACACGAGCTACTAACATGATAGACGTGACTTTCGTCAGACGTAAATTGCTCAAGCGTGACAGCAGATCTCAGTAAATGCCTTTTTGATTCAGCTTTCCACAAAATCGATGCAACGACAGGTATGCGTCAAACCGATTCTACCACGTCTCAACAAGCACGCCATCACTTCAACATGCTAAGTTCTCTCAAACGACTTCACTGCCATGTGCGTTTCTGTCGCCGTCTAGCGGTCAACATTAGCGAAAACCTGTCGTTTCCAAAAAAAAACAATTACAAATTATTATTTGGGATGGCTGCATCACCATTTTTTCGTTCATTTTCATACCCGCTTTTCCTCTGGGGAGGGTTGCAGGGAACGAAACTCTGGGAGGACTCTAATTATCTCACGGTCAACCGCATTCTGCAATAGACCTGCTGGCTCCACACCAAAACGGAACAAGCAAGGTCGGAGATGCAGTCACTCCACCTAGTCTTTGTACGACCTCGGGCCGCTTTCCCATGGTTGCAGCCAGCAGGACGTGCCTAACTAATCTTTCCTGGCCGGGCACATGCTGGTCGCATGGCCGAACCAACATACTGTAGCTAAATGAGTTCTCGTGACTCGGAGAAGTGGCTCGACATTCAGGGATTTAAGAATTTCACAGATTCGCACTTTGCCGCGAAGTTTCACGTCGTTAACTCTTCGCAAAAATCCCATCTCTGCCGCTTGCACTTGAAATAGCACTCTTTCAGTCATTATCAGGGGCATAGTATCAAAAAAATAAGTGCGGGAAAGCATCCAGAAAAACCAGCCACTTTCAATAGCACTTGAAACTAATTTTTAAATCAATATTTAATGAAGTATTCACTTTCATTGCACTACAAAAACATTCAGTCGTTTGGTGTGCTGCTCAAGAGATAGCTTGCAATTCATGCGACGTCTGGGACTACACACAGGCAATCTGAGTCAATGGTAAACCTCTTTAAGTCAGGTCACTATGAAAAGAGTGTGGGAACGCGTTCCCCCCCCCACTACACCCTGGTCATTACTCAAGATTCATGACCATGAGTGATAGTCGGAACAAAGTCCGATTTAAAAACGGACTGCTTTGCGGTGCTTGAAGGGTCCCAGTTTGTGACCACAGAGCGATGAAGCTAACACTGAACTGCGTTTGCTTTAAACCAGGGGTGGCCAAACGTTTTGACCCGAAGGCCGAATTCGCGACTCCCTAGTCACTGGAGGTCCGGATACAGTGCGATTTACGTTCATATGTAATGTGTGCAAAAATATTTTATTATGTTTTTTAGCACGATAATAACAATAAAATCACACTATTTTGTTTACACTTTTCTCTTTAATAAAAGCTGTATATACCAATGAGATAAATGCAACTGTCCACAGTTTTGAACAAGCCTTTTAAAGTCTGGAGCAATACTTGTAATTTAAAGTTTCATAATTGCTTGTAAATTTGCATCAAACAAAAATGTGCAAAGTATTTGGCGGGCCGGATGCGGCACGCGGGCCGTAGTTTG
>JGI24021J15306_10003684_pt1 | contig 17411 bp, 15 predicted proteins | sample Ectturendosymbi1_FD_15306 | JGI IMG/M metagenome (IMG submission 15306)
GAAAAGTGGATCTATTGACTTTCATCCTGGAGACGTTAGTAACTTGTGGCTGCAAAGTAAACCTATAAAACAAATATTTGGCATGAGATACTTTTTTGACACGATTGCAAGGTTTACGTTTCCAACAAATCTGGCGGTATGTCGTTTTGGTCAGTGACATAAGACGATGATTTGAGCTCGCAACACACTTGAGAAAATACTGCGCCATTCGAAATGAGACTGATCTCGCCTCTACTACGTCTGTGTTTTCTGTGTTGACGTGTTTTAATATTTGCATTGCGTTTACGCCAAGCATATTTGTCAAACAAACTTTTGCATAGGCAGTGAAGTTTCTCAGCAGCCTTTTTTTCCAAAACGGCCGTTAAACCTCTGCACCCCCTGCCCGTTGGTGGCTGCAGTGGAAACAGTGCGCTTCTGTGCTTCGTCTGCGCTTTAAATTTCTTGATATCGATGCATCTGTTGACATATCCACCGCATGTAGAGCTTATGGTAACAGGTGACTCGTAAACTGTAGCTATCTCGCTTTTTGGCCAGCACAGCAAGCTGCTGATCATATTTTAAAATACCCACAACTACAGCAGTCATTATTTGCCATTATTTACCTATACCCTATACATATACTATTGCTGCGCTTGATATAAAGCTCTAGTTCGACAAATGTGTATAAGCCGAGCTGTTTTTCAGAGAGAAGCTTATGCAACTGTGGATCTAGTGGCTGAAAGCTCTTCGGTTAATCCACTTCCTCAGCTTTTCCAAGTAATTCTTGAGTGGTCAAGTGGAAACAGCCAAATCAGCCGTCAATACAAGGCTGCCAACGTAACTATCGTCAATGACGTGGGAAGCAAAAAAGTCTGGGCTATTCACGAGGCTCTTCAGCAGGTGCGTTAAATCGTATATGCTTTGTCAACGCCTCAGTTTCTAAGTTTGTTCTGATTGCCTGTAGAAAGTTTGCTGAAAATGTGAAATACGACTTCAAACCCTGTTTTCTAAAGAACTATGCAACAAAAATGTAGGAGGAACCGAGCAAACCTTCCTGCATACCAGTATGCTTAAATCAGTAGTAATCTGGAATTACGTTGAAAACTTAGCTTATCTTTATTTTTGTAAAGAAACTGGATGATTCTGTGGTCGATGGCATCTTAAATCAGCTACAGACCATTGCCGATGATTCGCTTGACAAAAAAAGTCTGCCAATATTTCGAGGCTGTTTGGATGAAGTTCTCAAGGAAGGTCTCCGACGAAAGTTTCAAAGCTCCGTCTTGGAAAAGATTTATCTTCTGTTTTGCAAGGTATTTGATCGTTTGTCAATTGCGTACATCGCTTGTGAAGCGCGTGCTAGGAACGAGATTATTTTTAATTGTCGATTTTCACACACTCTTACCCGCAAAGCGATGCTTTATACCAAATAACAAAACAAATGATTGACTTCTCTGATTTTGCTGTTTACATTGATCTCCATGCCACTGCATGAGTGGCGGTTGCAGAAGAAAAATGTAGTACCACAGACGCTCTTTTTCAAAAACAGCGTCCATGTTAATTGTTTTTTAAAGGGCATATCGCATGCAAGTAAAGAAAGTCGCAAATTTTTATCGCATAAGAAGAAAAATAAGGCAGCGTAAAACTGACGTGTTTCGGTAATATCATCGAAGGTTCGGAAAAGTCGACGATCTTTTTTTGATCTTCACTTTCCTTTCTAGTGGAGAGTTACGGAAAATATTGTGTTGCATTGGTGAATTACTCAATACATAAAATGTTTTTTCTGGTGATTGAGTAAGTAAATGTAGAATTACGGTGCTGTTAAAAACGTTTAAATTTAGCAATGAAGATCAGTGTCCTGTGTTTCGATTGCCTCTCTGAAACGTCAGGTACGGATCCGCCACTGTCCAATACGTTGTATTCTTTCAACTTTTTTCTGCAGCAGTGTGATTGATCAGAAGGCGTTTGTGCAAAGAGAAACTTTTAGTTCGTGGCGATGTGTTACAATTCGACAAATAAAAATACACCGCAGTATCTTGATAATTTTTGTTTCATTTTTGTTTACGTGGGTGTTCCGCTTTATTTAGTTGCTGGATCCATACCGCAAAGATGCGGTGCGTGGATATTCCGAATTCGCAGCTTCGTTTGAAAAGTTCGCTTTTTGCCTCGTCACTGGTTCTGATTGCGTTGAGAACGAAGCAGCCACCTCGATGACATCATGCAGCCTTGCTTCAGTTCAGGTGAAGTTTTTGTTAAAGGTTTGGTTTGTAGCAGCCTTTCTATTTTATACTTACCATCGATATATGTGTTCGTGCAAAAGTGGCTGTACTGTTTGCGTGCTTCCCTTGAGGCGAATGTAACGAAGTGCGGGAAATATGTGATGTCAACATAAAAGCTAAGTTTGCAGGAGTGAGCTTGTTTGATTTCTTCTCTGTCGCCTCTGTCGAAACACCGCTGGTTGCTCATGATTGCAGCCCTGCTGGATGCTGCTTTAAGTTCATTGAAAAGTTTCATAACAACTTTTTCGCCGAACCCAATTCTTACTTTAACGAGTCATACACGATGCGATTGCAATGCAGTATAATTTGCAAGTTTGTTATTGTGCAAGAATTGGCGAACGCAAGATTGTATGAAAACGACTGATTGTTGAACTTTTCTTGTGCTTGTATTGTCGCTTGTGGTGTATCAAACGCTTAAATACGCTAACTGGCTATCCAAAAGCAGCCATACTCAACCTGTGGCACATGCGTAGTGCCTTGAAATGGGTAGTCTATAGCTTTATCTTTGCATGCAGTGTATTCGGTCTCAAAATAAAAACCGTGTCGCTGGACCGTCTTGGGTCGAACTGTGTGCCCGTTAGCAACACTTTTTGAAAGACGCTGTTAGCGCACTACAAACAATAAGATTGCGCAGCGCTGGTCTTTAGCGAGTAATCACTCCAGAGGTATCATACAATGCGGAGAAGAATTTTCCGAGCATGAACCTTGTTGCTGCAGTATCGTAATTGTAGCTTTGCAACTGTGAAGACGAGCTTTCAACTTCAAAAGCTTAAAAGTTATCAATGTTTTCAAACACGAATATGTTTTGCAAGAAGCTTCCGAAGATATACTTTGCTCTTGCTAAATATATTTTTAGCTTTTTGTCCTTCATCACCTGAAACATTTGCGAAGCATCGGCTTACTCCACCATAGGACATAGTATCAACTGCGGGCTTGAGAATGCTGCTCCAACTTTTGCAGGTTTTGCGGGGATATCCGGAATTAGTCAATGGACATATATTCAGTGGGCAGGGCAGCAACTTTTTCCAGGTACACTTGCGCTTTGTTTTGTGATGTGGTGTTCGTAACAATTTTTTACAGTATTCAATGCTAGACCCAAATCTTTGTCGGGCAAGAGCGATGAGGTGAGGTAGGTTACTTAATTTAAGCAGTGGCTAAATCATTTGCTGCATAAATAATGGAATTATCAATTTGCTTTGAATTACTTTGCCAGTTTATTTTTCCATCTTTATTTCAATGTCTCGCAACAGCTTCCTCCAGATTTGCTTGACGTTCAAAAAAATGGAGTCGACTCTGAAACTCCCAGATGCTTTGATGTTCATTTCATTGAATACTCGAGTCAACTTTGGTTCGAAGTAAATGGAGACAAAGTAAGTTGGGTTCAAGACGAATTCAAAATGCTCTTTAGCAAAAAATCGAACAATACCAGAGGCCATGCTGTAAGATTCAACAAAAAATGAGACGTACGCTTGCAAAGTGGTATGTTTGTTGCTTATACAGGATGACAAAATTTTTGAACATTTATTATGTGCTTTCTGCTTTGGACGAGTAGCAAAAAAGCCATTAACGACATATCGTGTGAACTACGCTAAGGAATTGGAAGTAATTTTCAAAGCGATGTTACCTGCATTTAACCTGCGGGCACCGTTTACTAGTTTTTGGCTTTATCAGTGCAAAAAAAAGATTGTCACTTTATTTTCAAATTCAGTGCCCACTGTAAGTATCGTGTTCATGCAAGCGAAACTAGTCATCGTATCCACTTGCACTTTAAACTACAGACTGATTTTATTAAATATGCTAAAAGGTTGCAGCATTCAGAGTGGACTTTAAGGCGGTCCCTGTAAAGTTATGATTTTCAGTACGTCTCGTCGATAACTTTGTCAATAAGCACTTGGATTCTGCAACCTTGACAGCTTAATTAAGGTGCTGGTGTTAGCAAGATCATATCTTGCTTTCATTCTAATCTGCACTTCGTTTCAAGATGCAGCATTAAGTGTGGCTTTCCTCATGTCTATTTTGGCTAAAATTTTCTGTACCGGCAAAAGCTAATGGTGCTGGGGAATATTAAAGAAGGAAATTATACAACAAAGCTAAACACAACGAGTCGAATCATGTCAACCACATTTATTTTTTGTTTAAACCTGTAAGCCAGACCTTTCCCAATATTCTCTACTACGTAAATCACAGAGAAAGCGTTCGTATGTTTGACGGACCATGATATACTGTTGACATTTTTGCAAAACTTGGAAAACTGACTTTCACAGTTTTCAAGAACGAAGCATATTACGTATTATTGTTTAGACACTGCGAGTCCGACTTTGCGATAACCTTAGCTTGTTAATATTATTATTTCAAAGAAAACTTGTTTTTACATTTTTTTATCCTTGGAAATATCTGCAAAGTGAAAGTTGGCACGATTAGTCCCAATTCGCAGTTTAGTTTTACGTTAATTCAAGCACGTATCAACATGTTGTGTTCTCTGCAATTTCAGAAACCAATGAGTAACAAAGTCTTCTCTGCGGGAGTATTCGGGAGACATGCAACACCTCTGAAAACTCCTGTGCGCTATCGAGTGTACACAAATGACGCAAGAATCTCACCACAAGGGGCAGAATGCGTTTTATGGAACGAGGTAGCTGGAACATTTGTCTAATGCTGAACGTCATGCAGAGGCTGCATGTAATATTATTCACGTCGTGCTAATAATGCACAGCAGTAAAGGACTGCATTAGTAGCCTAGCTTGTGAGGTGTTGCACATCGTTAATGATCGAGTGTCGGGTGATAGCTCCAATATATGGAATGCGGAAGTCTCTGCGTTGGCGATTAGAAAAGCTAAGCCTCCGATCAAACACGTTTCAATAATATTTACATTGCAGGCTTCTTCTCGGTGGCTATCCACATCCGATGATGTGTGCAAAGTCACTGACGACAGCAAAAATTTTGTCGATTGCGAATGTCATCACATGTCTCTCTTTGCCGCCAGAGGCCCTACCGATAATTTGGCTGGGTACAATGAGGTAAGGCTCCAGTGAATTTATAAATGTCTTTACTATTAAATTACCTACTTGTCGCTGTGAAAGATGAGCGTGGCATAGAAGATGTAGACTGGGACATAAGTTCTGTCGATGATTTGTCGTTTTCAGGATGTGAAAGAAATACCTGACAAATTTTATTCAGACACATTGAACAAATTTTATTCAGACACATTGAACTGTAGAAGTGTCAACGACTTACATAATGTAATACATTTTCAGTACGTTTTGCATTTCACAATCAGGAAAGTTTCGATAGCGATTGCAGGTTGCTGTTGCAGCACGTCACTAATTAAAGTCAAGCACCTTGTACTTTTCAGCGTCAATAACATTGTTGATTATTGCGCATGTAGGCCGTTTTGTTAGTGGTCTTTCTTTTGAAAAGCGTAGCAACATAGGTGCGCTAATGTACTTGGCTGGCACAAATGAACATTGTAAGGTTCAACAAACTAACCCACGAAGTAAGTTTATTTGCTATGCCAAAACCGGCTGTGTTGTGAGGAACTGTTTCCGATATCACCGATGTTTTCTGAATACAAACAGTCGAACACGTATCAAGCGCCCACTACTGGGTTTGCTCGCATTAACTAGGGGCCCACAGCCAACAAGCATAGCTCTATTCGTAGCTTTAGGAAGAAGCAGACCCATTAAACTTAGAGCACTTTCTTTGCTACAGCAAAAAGTTTGTGAAAAGTCTGGTAAAAACTGATAATAATAAGAAAAAATATCTATGGAAAATTTGTAGACTGTGCGGAAAATGCGAATAATATTTTCAATTCATGATTGGTTTTAGTTTTTAACAGGCGCATAAAATATTGTATTTTATCAATTGGATGCCAAAATTTAGGCAGTGTTTTAAGATTTCGGCAAAAGTGTGTTGATATTTTCGTATTCGAGCAGACTTTTTGCCAGAAAACAGGAAAAACTCCGGAAAAGCCGGGCAGAGAGTTTGCATATACTATTAATTCATTTCTTGGCGTGAACATTTTCGGGTAAAAGGTTTGTTTGCCCACTCAGTTATTTGGGTTTTGTCACGGCTATGGCTTTGTCATAGCGCTTCTTTGGAATCTGTGCATATCTATGACGTCATTGGAAGCTTCGTGATTTTGGGGAGTGAGAGCTTATGTTGGAATGGCTGTGTGGTTACCGCCAGTTGTGTTTGTGTAAAAAAAATCTAATATGAAAACTAAACAGTAATTTATGCTTTTTAGGCAACTTATGCTGCTTGTTTCATAACCATGGTGGCCACGCTCATCACAGTATTTACGCATCATTTGTGCTCGAGGCGCTCGACCTTCGCTGCCAAGCTGATGATGCACATGCTGTTTGCTTGCTCGATGACGCAGGTGAGGTCGTTTGTTTCTTCATAGGACTTACATGTTTGGGTCCGTAACTCACAACTTAGTCCTCATCACAACCTTTTGCAAAAACATATTGTTTAACTTGTACCTTCGGTCAGCAACTTTTCTCTACATAACCAAATAAGTTGATTTTCTTTTTGTTGTTTCGTAAAAAGTTTTTGCATCATAGCTGAAGTATTTAAAATCTTGTTTACTTCGCTCACCTAAACCACCTTTGATTCGTTGTAATGCCTTATGACGCCACTGCCTAAGAGGTGAACTATTTTCTTTGTGCTGTCTTCATTCTGAGTTTTTTACCAAAGACGAGAAAGTTATCTCAACACAACTAGAAACAAATGGAGTGCATAAACTCAGGTTTATTCTGCAGTTGGTGTTCGTGGTTGGAGCTTTGACGAGCAGCAGAGCGAGCCAAGAAAGCTGCGCCGTCCTGGGAATATCACTGCACTACTTTTGGCTCTCTCAGTTTATATGGATATTTATGCAGTCGATAAATATTCTGCAGGTAGGAATTTGTTTGAAACATTTAGAAAAAATTTTGAGCTTTTCCGCTCTCTGCAAATGAGTCTATGCTAGACATACTCCCTCACGGCTCTTGGCTTCAACATAAACGTCGTGTAGTTTTATTCGAACTGTTTGTAACAAAAACAGACTTTTTCGCCTGGCATTAGCTCGCTCGTTCAGTTTTTACTGCATGTGTTTGTTTAGACCACGTGTTCCCAACCTGTGGTACACGTACCACCAGCGGTACGCGAAGGTCGTCCAGTTGGTACGCGAGTAACTTCCATTTTTTCACAAAAATCTGTATTCACAGCTATCTAGTTTACGTATTGGCTTTGCTTCTAAATAAATGAAATTTTCCTGTAACTTGCTATTCCTATTCTATCGTAACTTTATGACTTTCGATGCGCTGTTAGCAAATTTACGCCACGCATCGACCAATTAGTGGAAGATAAACAAAAATATAATCAAATTTGGTTATGGTCTTTCATTGGTATTTTAACGTGTATTATTCTTCTGAATGAACTAAGATTCGATCAAATTAGTTGTTCTGTAAAAAGTGATACGCGTTGACAATACGGGATGCCTAAGTGGTACGAGATCGTGAAAAGGTTGGGAACCCTGGTTTAAACAAATAGTGATGGAGACAAGCAACAAAAATAGCAAACCAGAAAACTAGTTTTTTTCTGCAACACAGAATAAATCATCATGTCACGCAATAACTGTTACTCGGTCGTAGAGAAAGTCTCGTTACTTGTACTACAGCAATGTGGCAGCAGAAAAATTACCGGAACAGTTGTATTGGTTTCAACGGCCATTATCAAAGCTCTTGTTTTGTTTACTTATTTTATCCGACGTTGATTGGATGCATTTTGTCGCTTTTCTTTTACTGCATGTGAAACGTCTTCAATTAAATATTGATTTGTGCTTGCAAGAAGGCTGGCTGAGAATTTGACCCAAATGATCTTTCGCCAACCCTTTGTGATTCAAACATGTTAGAACACAATATCAATTTGCTAAACCTGGAGTTTCTGATGTTTTTATATTCTCAATAACATTAAATTAATTTCTGCTTTTTGATGTTGTTGTTTTCCTCTTGCTGCATTCGTGTTACTTCGTGATTTGAGTCACAAAAAATGTATGAAGAAATCATAACCATTACCATCTGCTCTAATTAACACTGAATTTCGAAACATGTTATTTTGAACAAACGACCCAGCATCAACCAACGCATTTGTAAATTTTTTTCACATGAATTAGTTGTTAAAGGCTGCCTTGCAAATTGAATGTTTTTTGCCTTTTGCCCACAGGTCTTAGCTTTTGGTAACGAAAATACTAGTCGTCTCTATACGGTGCATTTCGTGATTGGTTGGGGGTTTCCCGCGATTGTTATCCTCCTTTACGTCATTATCATGTACGCTCTTGGATCGAAGTCTCTCTTCGAAAGTTACGGTGATGTTCATGAAAACGGAGACATGTAAGTAGAAGTAATGAAGACATTAAACCTATAAATAGTTCGTTTTTTGAAGTTTCCTTGGGTGTTGACTCAATGTATCGATTTGACTTCGGCGTTTGCAATCTCTTTTTCCCAGGTGCGCTATAATGAACATATACGGGGCTTTACTTGGCGCTGCTGTACCTGCGGCCGTGTGTATGCTTGCACCTATCATTGTCGGTCTTCACCTTTATCAAAAGGACACGTCCTGGAAGAACTACGACGACTTGTTTAGAGGAAGATTCAATTCCACAGGTTTGGAATAAAAGACAGATAAGCCTACCTATATCAACCTTGTTCTCTGCAGCCGGCGAATTTGCCTGTACCTCCTTTCAGATACGTATTTATGTTTTGTTTGGCTTGCTGTACCTAGACTCCTACCTCCCATTTGTGAGTACGTTGTAAAGTAATCCATCCCAAAACATAGATTGGATTTAAAAAAATCTTTGCATTGAGTTTTTCACATTTTCCTGTGTTATTCAGCTTGAGTTAACACGGTCGAGTAGAAAGTGGAGTTTTCGTGTCTTCCATTGCAATACACTTTATTTCGAATGTAGTTAGATAGTTTCGTTTTCCTGCCTTCAATAATCACGCAAATACTGCTTGTTTACGTTCAAATAAAATTTTCGATTTCAGAGGTCCCGCTACTGTTCTGGAGTTTCTTCTTAATTTTTTCTACTTGGCTGTGGGGAACACTTCATCTTGCGTTCGGCTACATGTGGTTACTGGTGCTCTTCATCGTCTTCAATTTTTGTCAGGTACAATTAACACCATCGTTATGCTGTGATCTTTCACGTCAGGTTCTGGAAATATGTTGGTAGATTGCCATTTGACATTTTAATAAAGTATTGCTGCGCTCGTCCCAACAGAAAATCCTCTAATGGAATGAGGTTTTAAAGGTCCTACAAGACCGAGCTTGTTGTAGGTTGCAAACAATTTCTCCTCCTTCAGTAAGTCTAATTTTACAGTCGCAGAAAAACTCGGCTTCGTTAAACAAAATTACTGTAACAATCGCAATCATCAACGCGTTGTGCAAAAATCATCTCATTACATTTCATAGCCTACTCAGAAAAAATAATCAAAACAGTGGCAAACTTCTTACAATGACAAAAATAAGGCTTTGGTTCAAGTCGAGTAGTTCTAGTAACGTACGTCCCACTGGGAACCGTTTTATTTTAATATTGCAACTGCCTGGTGTTCATGCGACCCTGGCAAATGAATACGTCTCAAATCGCATTTACTTCGACCAAAAATAGTATAAGAAAATATATGGAAGAAAGTACAAACCCAGCATAGCTTTCAGTAATATTGCTGGTGCTGTAGTGACTGACTCGCGGCTCGCGCGTGATAGGTCTATCGTCGTTTGTTTTTGAAAACACATTTGTTTTTGCCCTTGAAAAGTTGTACGATGTATGTATTCATCAAGCATTTCAAATCCTTGTCTTGGCACTCGTTCCCATTAATTAGTCACTCTGGCGTAGCATTAGATTTTTGTGTGTAGAAATCCAAATGAAATCCACTGCCAATTGGAGATACTGCTTAATCTTCGAAGCGTTGATTATGATGTGGTATGCTCATAATCCTACATGGATGCATCAACCTACCAGAGATTCAGTATTGGGTTAAATAGAAAAAGAAGTGAACTAAGCACATAGCCATGGTTTGTATACCTGCCAATTTACCTATCTTCCATTTTTGAAGGGATTCTACATTTTGATATCGTACGGAATTCTACACAATCAAAGGTTGAAGCCCACGAAAGAGGTTTATGAATATGGAATCCACGAGCCTGATTCGAAAAAAAATGTATCTCCAGGTAAACACTCATTTTGAAGTAGTGAGTCTCATGCCGGCTGCCGCTCTCGAAAATTTCGACGAGTGGTTCATTGAACACGAATCCAGTTGAGAGCAGAGGCTGACGATAAAATGCGACCAGTACCACAGCCAGTCCAAATTTTTTTTGGGGGGGGCAAAAATTTTTATTTTAGGCGAGCAACAGTATTTTGTTTGGGATACTGCGTCTCAAAGCACAAAATGACTAGATATTCTAAAAATTTGGGGGGCATGGCCCCCTTCCCCCCCTAGCTACGCCTATGAATGTGACCTGTAACCTCGGGTGAATTAGGCGACAAGAATATTCAAAACATACCGTCGGTTTGACAACGACATTCAGTGACAAGTAAAATCACTTTATTGTGCAGCGAACAAGCTCAGAGTCACCTTTGCTCAGTGCTCAACTGCAGCAAAAATATTTTGTTTCGTGCTTATTGCATGCCAGTGTATGCCTGCTACTTGCGGAACAAGAACACACAGCGTGGTATTAAACGACTGCGCATAAATTAACATTTTTGGACAACAGATGGTTACGCGGTCACAAGCATGCACGGAAGTCGGGTTCCATCAGTTTCCGGAGAAGTCATGAATAAAAGCACTCAACGTCTTGTTCCAAAGATTGAGGTAACGAGTATGTTGCGCTACATATTGTACACTGCTATAACATGATGATACTGACACTTTATAATAAAACCGATCGTCAATATCCACCTGGCTAAGGCGTGTCGCTTGTTTTTTGTTTTTTTATGTTGGAGGGGCCACATTCATAAATGCAATGCAGACAATTGTAGTGCGACAAAACTTGCAGGAAAAACAAGGAAACTGGTCGTTTCTCTGAAGTGTTTGCCTGAACTCTTTTGATTTTTGTGCAATGAATGAAAAATGTCAAATTACATCATAGTTCAGTAAATCTCCAAATTTTCTAGAAACTTTGGTAATAAATCCCCATATGACGTCGAAAACGCAATTTTTGCACTAAATCACAGCAGAGAGGGTGTCGCCAATGGAAAGTGGAGGCCCGATACCACTGGTTGCGCGCCAGATTTGCCTCACTCCTGAAAAATTTTATTTTGCGGACAAACACAGGGACTTTCTATATTTATTTAAGAACGCACAGCCAAAACCCGCGTGAATCTTTTTAGGCGTCTGTCAGGTACAGCCAGTGGTGTAGTCGCGAGAACGCCGTTCCCTCACATGATATAAACATATTGATGATTGAATCGTAATTTTTATTGAAATTCTCTGCGGAAAATTCGTAACCGCCTTTACTGGAGCAAACATTTTTCCTACAGTGCGTTCGCCATACCTCAGTTTTTGTTTCTGCCCCACTGGATACAACCGAACAATTGAAAGGTCTACAAGTGTTTACAAAATTTATTAGGGATTAAGGGAGCAATTTACAATTGGTTTCATTCATGTGCCTTTCAGATATAAGTTTAAGAGCGTCTGAAAACTGCAATCTGCAACCCATTATTTTAAGAATCAGTCAATATTAGCGCAGCATATCAGGAAGGATCGAGAAAAATCGGTTTCGATCGGCGGTAGTTTTTTGCTCATCACAGGCATTTTCAACCTCTTATTCTCCGCAGGATACGTTCAGCAGTTTCTTATCGGCACACGCTCGTTTTCGGGGTATGGAAAATGCGTAGCACGTTACAGCATGCACGATAAAAATAACTTAATCTGCATCAAAGCAAATCCTTCTAGATCCCCGGTCTCGCAATGCGTATTCACGATGTTTAACTGCTACATTCAGGCTACATGGGAAGAAAAAAACCAGACGGTTGACCCACATTTCACTGATGATGATGAAACCAGCGCAGACGAAGAGGCTGATTTTAATGATCTCATGTTTGCCTTACAGACAGGTTTGCGAAAGAAGCGGTTTGTTTTACTGGAACACACTGATTTGTAAACAACAGCGCACATGCAATGGCTGCCTTTGACTAAAACTTGTAAACCTGTTGAAGTAACTGTAGGCGCAAGCGAAGGTCGTCATTAACCCACTGTAATTGATGCCCCTCCGTTTCGTGTTGCGTTTAAACATGGAACTTTAGTTGTAATTTGAGCGATTTATTGGTGACGTTTGCGGAAATATCTTAATATCTAATCAGACGCTTACGTTTTAAAAGTCCTTGGGCAAGTACGGAGATAGATTTGTTGGCATTATCGCCAGTGGCTGCAATTGTAACAAAAGACAAACCAGGCAGTGGGCGACTCTCCTCAATGCCTGGCTCTCTGGTACAAAAAGTGTATCGCAAAGTGGTCTTACTTGATTTTCAGGTGGTGCAGACACATTAAAAACAGAGCAAGACGAACAACACAACATGAAAAGCGATGAAGATGAGATGAAGGTAACATCAACGGATGAAAACAGCGATACGGATCCTGTGACAAAGGCCAATTCAAAAGCCAATGAAGCAACTAGCCCCACCTTCCCAATACAGGATACACATTTATAACTTCATCTTCGGTTAACACACAACCACATAAGACTTAACGAACAGGCGATGACCACCAACTTCATGCAAGTAATAGGTCAGGCCCCACTGAAACAAGGTGGATGAGTTGCTGATTGTCGCTTGTGTCAGTGAAACTTGCTGGGCTTTCGAACGGCAATTTGCAACATAAGTTGATGTGTTGAAACCATATAGCCTATCCTATATTTTCCACCGATACTCCAAAACATGCATTATTTGCTAACATTTCTAATACCGATATTTCGATACTCGGAAGAAATTTTTGGAGTTAGGTTGACATAGTGGGAAGTCGGCCAATACTGCCAAGATTTCGTGTTGCTCAAAATACAGTATGTTTACAAAGTATTTAAAATTGTGTTTAACTGCTATTTTGCCATTTCAATTTTGTTGGTGCGTGAAGTTCGAACGATTTCGTTTGCATTTATCCAAAACCTCGATGTGATAATTTTGTACAATGCACCGAATTTCACAATAAAATTAACCAGCTACATTGTTTTTTAGCTGTTTTTTATACCAACACTGACAACAGCGAAAATCACCAGTAATACCCCAATCCGGTTTCAATTTATCGGTGCATCTAAGAAACTGGAAGTATGAAGAGCACTTGAATTAAAGCCAGATGTGCGCTAGTTACTCGCGTAACTACTTGTCACCGTACGGGCTAAGTGCCTTGAACACACTAGTGCCTAAATGCTCAACAACACTTTAAACGACATCCGCGACATTCCTACGAGTAACTGATTTGCTTATTCATGTTTTCACTGAAACTGAACTTTTCCAAAGGTTCCTCTCAAACACCAACCGCTATATCAGTTGGATTCGTGAGCGAAGCCAGAACTTGATTTTCCATAGTAAAACACAGTACCTTATTAGCCACAAGAATATATGAGGTTTAAACACTAGTAAAAGTTACAAAATTGCCTCTCTCTGGAAATGTGTCTTGTCTCTCTGCGAAGCACCGCTTCGAAAGTGGCATATGAATACATATTTCATCTTAATTATAGGCATGCAGTGACAGAATAGCCTGGACTGAATTTGTATTTTGTGCATGCAGCCTTGCTCATAAATTAGCGGTTAAACATACCCACGGCCAAAAATCTAATACTTTGTTTTTCGATTGCAGTGCAGAAAGCCTTTTATCTATCATGCTAGAGGGCAAGATGTTCTTGGCGAGTATGTCATGTACTGAAGAAAACATTTGCACAGTAATTTAGACCAAGCAAAACAACCTAACGTCAGGTTCAGAAAAGCCACAATCTTTGTGGTTATTAATACACCATCGCAAAAATAGACGAACAGGTTTACGAGTCAGTGATACAGTTGCAGATCCAGATCAGGCGTTTGGGGGGAAGTCATATAAGGGGACGCCAAAAGTCTTCACTTGTTTAAATACTCCAGATTCTCTATGACAGTCGTTGCGTATCATACAAAAGTGATAACTTTCATAGGCCAAGAAAGTGGCTATTTTTGCTGGTTGAACTACGCGATCTTTCAGAATTTCACCAAAGTTTTTAAGCTGGTCAGAGAAGATTGGCCACGATTTTTTCACAAGCTGTAGCCCACAATAAATAAGAACGCTGTTGGTGTCCCAAACAAATCTCTTATATCTACACTGCTCAGCCGCACTAGATATCGGGGCAGGTGTTAGCAGCGGTTCATTTGTCCCGTCATCGAGAATCGTCAGGCCATACGCCCCGTGGAGAGGTCGATGGATTGGACATTGAGGGACAACGTGGTCAACGATTTGTTCCTCTGCGCCACACTCAGTGGTGTAGAAGCAGGGGTGCACGCGAAAAGTTTTTATTCGTCGAAAATGTGGGCAAAATATGTAAGCAAAGAAATTTCGACGTTTTTTAACAAATTCGACATGTTTTAAGTTATTGAGTGGACAAATAAAAGTTTATTGTGTTATAGAAAACACATGAAATATATGTAAAATCAACAAACTGTGGCAAAAAAGGCATTTCATTTACGGGTTTATTAATTGCACACTGGGAATCGAGTATGCTGCAGGGCACCTACTTCATACTAGTAGAGTCAGGTAGTACAGAAACCAGGTAAGTACAGAAAAGCTGCGTTTTCAATTTTAAGGACTGTGTTTGGAATATAACACATTTTGCCATACAGCATGTTGCATATACATCCTCAGCTAGGTGTGAGGTTTCTTGCTGGCAGCTACAGCTGGAATGTGAATGGAACACCAAACCTTAGAACTGTGCAGCAAATGCTCAGAGTATTGAGCCAGCTGGCTTCTAACAATGTTGTTGCACAGCCTTGCGTACTTTTTTCGTTTAGGTTATTAAAAAACAAATTCCAAGTGCCAAATTGTCTATTTTCAGCACTATAGGCTATGGCAGTGGTTCCCAAACTTGTTCGAGCCGTTACTCAAATCATAGTAGCGAGTATGTCATATTGCCCTCAATATTTTGCGTCATAAAAAGAAAAATACAGAACAACATTTACCCACTTTACACTGCACTGTTATCGGATTGACGCGCGAGCGATTCGTCGCCCTTGTGAAATTTTTCAGTCCGAGTCTAGTCCTGATCCTACAAAATTGAAGCCGATCCAGTCCTGATCCGCAAATTTTTGAAAATCATCAGTCCGATCCAGTCCTGATCCGTCCATGTAAATCGTGTATTTATTTTGCCTCATGAGGCCAAAGTACTGCTGAAGCTATTTTGCCTTTAGCCAAATACAATTGGTTGAAGCCAGAATAGTACCAGGTGTGCTCTTGCCTCATGAGGCAAAATAGACACAGCCTTTTGTCATTTCAAAAATTTTACAAAGCTGTATCTATTTTGCTATCAGAGGAAAAAGCACTGCTGGATTTATTTTGCCATTAGGAGGATCTGATTGGTTGGATCGGTCAAGTGACAAGGACGATACACTTGGATTAGCGTAAGGTCCTTATAACATCACCTAAAATCCTAAACCCAAAACCTATACACAAAACCTAAACCCAAAACCTAAACCCAAAACCTGAACCCAAAACCTAAACCCAAAACCTAAACCCAAAACCTAAACCCAAAACGTAAACTCAAACCTAAACCCAAACCTAAACCCAAAACTTAAATCCAAATTTAAAAGCTGAACCTAAAACTTAAAACCGAAACCTAATTTCTAAACTTAACGTAAACCCCAACCAGTGGTGTTCAATCTTTTTCAAGCAGCAACTCGTTTTGCAACGAAATTGAACCTATCAACCCCTTCCAAAATTTTCTAGTCAGGTATATGAAATGCAGTTGTGTTCGCACAATAGAAAATCTCAATGACTAAAAAATAACATACGATATTACTGTGCTTAACAAATACTAACAAATTCATGCACATGGCAGCATTGGTGAGGGAGACCCATGCCGTATACGATACAAATAACTCCACACCACTAGAAATGAATTGACAGTAGAATAACCCCCAAGTTAGCAACCGCAATCACATATCTAATTTCCAAACACAGCACAATCTTAGGTCACAAAGTTCATATAGGCGTGGCCAGGGGAGCCAAAGAGGCCATGTCCCCCTCAAATTTTTACAAACATATAGTCATATGTGCTTTAAGAGGCGTTTTTCCATCAGTCCTGATCCAGTCCGATCGAGTCCTGATCCGTGCTCATCTCGGTGGCTTACCTTCGTGAACGCACTTGCGAACTCGATATTGCGGCGTTTTTACACTGCAAGGACCCAAAGATTTGCTTCGTGCGCTTGGCCTATGGTATTGCGAAAGCTGGGAATAGGTGAAAATGAAAAGGTGAAAGCTGATTCCACTACATAAACGTGCTTTTCGTAGGAGTTGTTGGAATCGCCGAGATGTGATTTTATTTAGTGTAACCCGAAGAATAACAGACAGCAGAGAAAATCGTGGAGAACTGCTGGGCAATGAGGTCATGAAAACCACGTCGCATCGTAACTGCAGTCTTCAAGTGACTTTAATAGAATTTGAACAGCTTCTACAGAGCAGGAAATTGGAGTTAGTTTTTTTGCACACTTTGTTGATTTCAGTCACGATCATTAACCAGTCTGTTCTCTGCAGTACAATGCAACAGAGTGTCACATATGAGGATTCACAGCACTTTGGAAGTAGTAATCTATGAACACTAGGTAGGCTAGCTACTGCAATTCACCAAATTGCAACTGTAACTTTTTCCACAAACTTTTATGCCATATTTTATGCTACTCCATGTGTTCCATTATGAACTGAGGAAATCATGGCCACATAACTGGGATACAAAGTTCATAGTGTAGCCTATACTGAAGCCATCCGCTTCCAATATTAGGCTACATATTTCGCACAGAGGTCGAATCACTCTACTATACCAAGGTGTAGGCTAATGAAAACCTATTAATCAGCATTGGGGTAATAGTCCTTCAGCCCAATATCTGATGTCTTGTAACCTACCGAATAATCTTCCAGTTTGCTCAACCGATTCAATTTTGCTGATTGTTTCCCTAGCTA
>JGI24021J15306_10003685_pt1 | contig 17405 bp, 9 predicted proteins | sample Ectturendosymbi1_FD_15306 | JGI IMG/M metagenome (IMG submission 15306)
TTTTATAACTGAATCACTGCTGTAGCTTTCATTTCCATGAAACGATGTAAATTAAAATTGTGCAATGTGTTTAATATTTTACAGAATAACTAAAGTTATGTAGTCATGAGATGGTAAGTATGCTATCTACTGTCAGCATGACAGTTCTTGAACAATGACTAGTCTTTGGTGAAGTTATAAAACTGCCCTTGTTATTAGCTCAATGAGTAAAACTGCACCGAGTTTAGGTTTGTTAGACGCCCTTTTGTGGTCGGGAAGGTCTGGTGACGTTACAACGATGTTACAAGCAGCAATAGAGATCACATGGCCATGATCACTCTACTACTGCTTAGGTCTCCCAGCCTTACATATTTTTGAGGTATCTTGTCTTTGTGGTTCGTTTCTCTTTTTTTCTCCTTCGCATACGGCATCACATCATTATCTAGGGATTTCCGCATGTGATGGTACGTGTACCATTACAGCCCTTGGAAAATTAAAACGACGCATCAGGGCTTCGCGACGCATAGTTTGAGAACAATGGGCTTACAGTGTTAACAACGCCTGATAGTGCGTTACGTCTCTGTGTTGCAAGATTATACTACTTTTATGTCGTCACAAAACTTTGATTACAAAATGTTTACAATGAGATAGGAATGGTCTCTACTCTCTACGTCTATCAGATAATCCTTATTAAAATTGTTATGCTCAGAAAATAAGAAAAATAACGACGCAAGTCACAAATAAGGACATTTCTTAGAAATAAGGACAGTAATATTTTCTAAGACAGTACTTCAAAATAAGGACAAATCTTGGAAATAAGGACGGTATGGTCGCCCTGGCTATTGCCCAGAATAAAACAAACCTGAAGGCAGATACTTTTAAAAGGCTTGGTCGGCAAATAAATCTTCAGCCACAGATTGTTTAAATTTCGCAATTTATGAGTTCACTAGTCAGATATGAAAGAACGGTCAGCTTTGGGAAATAGAAGGGTTGAATCAGATGAGCGCAAGTTTTCATAGAAACATTTATTTGAGTCTATTATCAATTGTCATAAATAACACTGCGTTATAAGTAATTCGGCATTTGTAGCAAGCTGTGTAACTAAAATACGCAACGCTGCTTTTTTGATACTTCTTGCAAAAACTGATGTTCATGTATAGTATTTCATTGAAAGAGCATCGGTGACCAAATATTCTTTGCAAATTTGTTGTAATCTCGTCAACTGTCAGGTGCTGTTTGATGAAAGAAGGTTGCCAACTAACAGTGCCATGCCAGTGCGACCATAAGGCGAAAAAACGTACCCGTTCTTTCGTAATCCACAATAACTTTGTTCGCATCATTTTCCGATTCCTGACAGTCGATACTTTCGCACTGTAGTTGTTTCGTCATAAAGGAGATATACTCAATTGCGCATCTAAGCGTGTCGACCTGATAAACAAAGCAGTAAAATCACTTGTGACATCATACTGCAGTTGTTTCGTCATAAAGGAAAATATACTCAATTGTAGTTGTTTCGTCATAAAGGAAATATACTCAATTGCGCATCTAAGCGTGTCGACCTGATAAACAAAGCAGTAAAATCACTTGTGACATCAAAAAAGTACAAACCACCTTCGAACCGTGTTTCAACAAAATCCATCGGACTTTTTGCTGTTTCAAGTATTAAGATCACATTTATGCATTGATACCCAGATGTTAAGTAGAAAATTGTTATTTTCCAGTTTGAAAAGCAGGGAGGAAGATAAAGCTTTATCGCTTCTACAAAATATGACAATGTGTTTTTTTCTACGGCGATTCTTTGTTTCAGAGCCATTCAGAGTTTTGCTCACAATTTTAAAATACCGGTCATTCACCCTGGCTAGCAACAATTGTAAAGCTAAGTCATAAAATCGGTCTAACATCTACAGTATAGCCATTTTGTAATAATAATTTTTCACATGAATATATTTTCCAAGATTGGATAATTCGAACGTTTGATTAGAAGTGGCATGAACTGATGCATCTTTGTTGTTAAGAATGACATCAACTGTTGATTCTCCCTGTTCATTTCAAACTGCATATTTCAGAAACAAATTAAAGTGGTTTTAGGGTTTCTAATTTCATGATTCCTTTTTTGCGTACCTGAGTAGAACGCTGCAGTCGCTTTATTTAGTTTGTCTGTAACAACATTCATTTCGTAATGTGCTACTACGCATGGGCAGCCGCAGGATTATGGCCAGAAGGGGGGAAAACGTCTGAATTGTACTTTTCAGGCGTGCAGAATGTGGGAACCATGCAGAAAATACCGATATCGACTTTTCATGCATAGCTTATGTTATTAGCCACTGGCTGTAAGAGTTTGAATCCCATATAAACGAAAACGCAGGCGTGTGCTTCATACTGGATCTGCTGCTGCAACTGATTTCCTTTTTTCTCGGTCGGAAAATCCCAAAAATGCCTCGCGAAGTTTTCCTTCCTGTTCTAAATCTACAAAGCGAAATCCAAGCGACAACTACTACATCCATGAAATATTTGTTCTTTCATCAGCTAGCAAAGAAAATTCTGTTGATTTACTTGTTGGCAGCTGCTACAATGTCATTTCTCGGAAGTTTCTTGGCTATCCCTATCAACCATGAGCGTCCGCAGAAATTTTTCCAGGGGGGGCAAAGTCGACATTTTGGTTATCCTTTTCAGGTTTCTGACGATGCAACCCAAACGGACGTACACAAAACGCTTTACCTTTGCTACACCACAAAGAAAATGCCCAATGTTACGTCAACGGTTGCAAACTGTGCTCACTCTAAGACGTGATTTTCAACCTTTTTCATGCAGCAAAACATTGTGCAACCCAATTTAACCTGACGATCCCCTTCCGAAAATTTCCAGTAGGCACATGTAATTTTTTCAGTCATTGCGATTCAGTCCCGTTGCCACGGGGGGGTTTTGGTGGGCTTAGTCCCCCCCAAACAAAGCTCCAAGTCCTCCCAAATTGAAACATGAATCACTATAGATCAGTGCAGTTTTTGTCAATTTTGAGAATGACAAGCCACCCGCATGAATGCAAAGTCCCCCTAATGAAAACTTTCTGGTGAGGGTACTGTTGTGATTTTCTATTGTGCAAACACAATGCAACCACTGCTCCAAGAAAATTCTATACTGAGCAAGAGTTTGTTTTAGTGAGCTTGAATATTTTAAGACCGAGGTAGCAGGCAGAGTTCTAAATGAATTACAAACTTCGTGAATTATTAAAATCAATATAAAATCTTATCAAAATACGAACAAAGTACACATCTAATTCAAATAGGTTATCTTTATTTTCGTATTTTCCCAATGTTTTGGAATGTTGCAAGTGCGCAAGAATGAGATTTCACTGCGACAATGGTCGGGTGGTGGTACTGCGCACTTGTGGACCTTAGAGGGAACCAGGGCCGGCGCTAGGTGGTTGGGGGCCCCCCCGAGCCTGGAGGTTGGGGCCCCCAATTTACAATATATTGCATTTAACACGTATTCATATAAACAAAAACCAAACTTGTTTTAACATATATTCATAAAAGCATGTTTCTACAGCATCAACAAAATATATACAGGAGACAGACTGAAGCATTTGCTATATGTCAAGTCAGGAAAAGGACTTTTTCCAAGTTTTCACAAATGCAAATGTTTTTGTCAACTCAGTCATATCTAATGTTTTAGCAGTTTCAACTTTCAATAAATATCATTGTCAGATTTGTTTAGCTTTTCATCAGTCATAGCTGATCAGTGAAATTTTTGATTAGCCTCAACTTGCTGAAGCTCCGTTCAGCAGTGATCGGCGAACTTTGGTTAGAATGGCCCAAGGCCCCCTTTCCATGGGCGTACACAGAAATTTTTCCAGGGGTGGCAATGTCGAAATTTTGCTTTTTTCAGGTTGCTGACGATGCAATGAAAACGGACATTCACAAAGCGCTTTACCCTTTCTACGCAAAAAGAAATTGCCGCATTTTACGGCAATAGTCGCAAAAAATGTACTTCGTTGGCAGCAATAGCCAGGTATATTGCGAAAAGTTACAAAACAGACTATCCGCAGATTTCTCAAGCAGGGTACTTTTTTACAAAGCAGCAAATTGCTATGGTCTTTGACAAAACCACAATTTTGTCTTTATTTTACCAAGCAAGAGTTGCCAGCATCACTTAGAAACAAGAGCTGTCAACGTCTAAGATCTCGTCCAAAGCAATCAACCACCTTCTCAATAAATCCTTGCTTGTCTTTACTGACTTTTAAACTGGGCAAGCGTTCAGTCTCACATTAACAATGGATTTTTCATATTCATCATGCTTCTTTTTACACAGTAGGCTATAAAAGTACGTGGCTATCCGCTGTCAGAACTCGCTGTCTCCCTGCATTACTTCCGTTCAACACTTGCATGCGGCTATCTCCCTCCATTACCTGCGTTCAACACACCCTCTTACCCGTTACTTGAAGTGAACACGTGAAGATTCGTTGCCATGTTATTGTCACGCAATAAAGCCCAACAGCAGAACAATCTGCACGCAAGTTTCTCAACTTGCCTCTGCAGATAGACAAAGCAGCGACATGCGTGAACTGCAAACGCATAACTGCACAACACCAGGACAGTGAACCTGGTTCTTGTGCACTGTGGGTATCATACTGGCAAATAAACTGTCAATGCAAGAATGAAATCAATGTAATCGGAATTAATCTCCTGACTTAAGGTTTGCCAGAAGTTTTTGGTTCTCAGTCCCAATTTCCAAAAGTGGGGGGCGAATGATCGTTGGCCCCCTTGCGGACGCCCATGCCCTTTCAGTCGTTATTAAAAGTCCATGATCTTTTTGAAGGCGCAATTTCAAACTTATGTTGTATTGAGTTATCTGTAACATAGCAATGCCATGTTAATGTAACAAGCCCAATCACAGGGGTGGCCAACCCGCGGCTCTTTGCCCGGCTTCATGTGGGTCTTATGCAATTACAGAAGTCCCACTAAATAACATGCATAACAATAAATGGCTTGTAAAGTTCCGTCGTTGTCATGTTGGTGTTTGATATTTACAGTATATCCAGTTGGTCAAAGGTATGTGTTTGAGTGAGGAAGAGATGGGGTGATATTCATGCGTGCCCATGTGTATGATGCGGCTCTTGCGGTGGCACAGTAAGAAATGTGGTTCTTGATCTCTGACTGGTTGATCACCCCTGCGCTACAATGACAACATCAATGCCGTGCTAACATCAAACAACCAATGTTCTATGTAGTTGTTACAGTAGCCTATGTTTGATCCTACGCAACCGGCGCAGCAAACACGGCCCACAACAACAAGTGTTGCGCCGCCCAATAAAAAGCACTGAATGGCCCATAATTGGGCCGAGGTCCACCACTGGGCACAGTGTTAATGGTTAAATAATTGGATTTCTCATTGGCGTAAATTTTCGAGTTTTCATTGGACAACTCTGATGCAAGATACACTGGATATTACAGGCGCGGACAACGAATGCGATTTTACATGATTGTAGGCCTATACCGGTTATTTCATACTTGTATGGTGGAAGTATACAGCACAGGGCTACAACAGTTGGCGTGACTGTCGGGGGTACAAGGGTGCGAACCTCCCCTTGACAAGCCAAATGCAAAAACTGAGCCCCCGTTTTTCTTATATTTCGATAGTGAGCACTTTTGTGGTTTTCAGTAAGATGTTGTTTTTGCCTTTTTCGGCAGTTTTTGGACTTGTTTTCTGGTTATTTCAGGTTTTAGTAGCCTATATAGAAACCCACATCCGGATACACTTTTGTTTCTAAACTTTTTTCTGAATGTTNGCGAGGGGCCCTTAAGGCCCCCTATGGTATTGTTGCATGCAAATGCAAAATATGCGCTTTGTTGGCAGCAATGTTTCTTTTCACGTAGTGTAAAAGTACGTGGCTTATGCTATCAGCAGCAGTCACTCGCTGCAAACACCTGCCAAGACGTCTGCGTTCAACAATCACATGCGGCAAAACGCTATTGCCGCAACTTGAAGTGGACCTTTGAAGATTTGTTGCCATGTTATTGCTACGCAGCAAAGGCCAATAGTAGAACGGTGATATTCATTTTTGCAGGCAAGGGAGCGGATTTAGTGAACTGCAAGCTGTCACTGCATGATACCAGAACAGTGAACCTGACTCTTGTGCACTGTGAAAGTCATACCGGTAAACAAATTGCCATTGCAAGAATTAAATCAATCGATACGGAATTAACCTGCTGGTTTCACGTTTTCTATAGAAATTTTAGCTTCGTCCCAACTTCCAGGCGGGGCTAATGCCCGTTTTTCCCTCCCCTGCGGACGCCCATAACTGCAGACAACTGAGCCTGAATTAGATTGATCTATCCAACACTACGTTTGTAGTGCTCTCACCAGTCTGTTCGGGTTGAACCTCACTTCTCAATCTCTTGTCTGAAATGTTTTCTGCACTTCGGTTATCAGAAATGCTTTTTCTTTCATAAACTGCCTCATATCCTTTTTTTGATCACTTTTTACATATAGCCTAAGACAGTGGTTCCCAAACTTGTTCGAACCGTTACGCAAATCAAGGCAGCGATTATGTCTTATTATCCACCACTAAAAAATTTTCGCATTTCATGTCGAAAATTTCTTTTGCAGTGATAGCTCATAATACAGAACAACAATGTGGTTGGTTCTGCGTTACCCCTCGAGGATTCGCATATTACCACCGGGGGGTAATTTACCCCCCAGTTAGGGAACCACTGTCTGGCCTAAGACATAACTTAAGAATAATCCACGTCCAGAACAACATTAGCGGTAGAAAATCAAGAACGTTAGACATTCCCGCAAAACTGTTTTAAACAATGAGAAATAGACCTGTACATTGACAACGACTATGGCACAACTAACTGAAGTTAGAACACCACACAGGCTTAAGAAGAATGAGCAAATGAATTGTGAAAACTCGCCAAAGCAAATACAGCTTTGCACTTGCTCACTCAGTATTCGCACGAGCCTGCGTCGATAACAAGCTCCATAGTTTTATAATGTGTGAAAAGAAGCCTGCATAAGTGTATTTTGATTAAGATATTCACTCAGGCACATTTAAGTGCACTCAGTCTCACACTGGCAATGGACTTTTTCAAAGTTGTCGAAGCATTGCTACAGATTAATTCGTGCTTTGTACACAGTCTAAAAACGCGTTGCTTCCGCTATCAACAGTCACTTGCTGCAGTAGGCCTATACCTGCCAAAGAAAATGTGTGCTTTTCAACAGTCAGTCACATGCGACAAAAACCCTTTTCTACCGTTACTTGAAGTGAACCTATGAAGATTTGTTGCCATGTTATTGTTACGCAATAAAGACCAACAGCGGAACAAACCGCTCGCAAGTTTGACCACCTGCCTCTGCAAGCATTGGACCGGATAGGAGTGATCTGCAAGCCCATCACTGCATAACAGCATAACATGAAAACAGTGCGTAACACCAAAACAGTGAACCTGACTTGCGTGCAGTGTGTGTCATACTGGTACATAAACTGCCATTGCAAGAATTAAATCACTTGATCGGAACTGAGCTGCTAATTTCAGCTTTTCTAGAAAATTTTCTTTCTTAGTCTCAATTTCCAGGGGGGAGGCAAATGCCCGTTTCGCCCCCCCTCTGCGAACGCCCATGCTATCAACTCATTCTGTGGTAGACGGATCGTACATCGACCCTTGTTACAACCCTATTGTTTGGCAAAATGCACGGAGTTGCTGTAGATTCTTATTGCAAGCAACCCTGTTGTTGATTTGACACCTAAAATCCGCTTTTCCTTTGTGTAGGATTTCGTAAATAAAGCACCTTGAGTCCATTTACTAATGGGTTGAAGAAAGAGAACGCAATGTATGTAGACGATACATTTAAGGCTAGGAGAACGCGTTACCAATGTAAACTGGTTTGACATGCAACCTATAAAGTTCTTTGTGAGTCTGAAAGAGAGGCGTCTCTGCAGTTATAGTCTTCCGGTGGCGGTGGTGCAAAAATTTCAATAAAAACTTCTATCTCAATTCTGAGCTTAGTGGGGTCTGCTAACGTAAAGTCCAATGTCCGTTTCGTTGTGGAATCCTTTATTTTTTATAACTATAGCTTTTGAAGAACTCAAGCTGTACAATGACGATGACGTATGAAGAGTTGCTGCTTTAACAGCAGGTTCAAATGCACTTTCTGGTATAGATTAGGCTCAGCTATGGCTGCTATCTCAGACACTGTCGGTGTCTACACTCTTTTCACAAATATAAATAACCTTCACAAATTAAACGAAGAGAAACAATTGCTAATCTCTACAGTAGTTGATGATTTTACAGGGCATTGCACAAGGTTCTTTGTAACACACACTTTCATTATTATCCCATTGTTACGCAACATGTTTGCATAGTTTTGACTTAACAGCTATGTCAAATCAAACCTGTAGGACTATTACTAATTTTCATTACCTTGCAATCTGTCATGGAGTAACTAGCTTCAAAAGTATGTCGTAAATGTAGGTGTTTGGAAAGTTTAATTTGTAAAGCAAAACACGTTTGATAAGTGACTGTTGCTTAGATTCTGGTGACAAAACTGCAGAGATGACATAATAAAATCGACTCCTGGAAGCAGGTATCATTAAATTGTGCATTGTTCCATACCATGTCTAGGGGTANACACGTACCCCTCTTTGCCTCCATTACTGGAGCCCATGNTACTAAGTNATGTTACCTTGAATGGAGTGGCATTTGCAATTCGTGCAAGTTCTGCTAGCAATAGCATTACAGTAGAATGACTTTTATTTATTGAATATTTAAGGATTTCTTTTATTTTGAAAAGAACTTAGCATTGCTAAAGGTGCTTAAAAATAAACATTTATCCGCACTCACCTTTGACAACTTTTTGTCATGTGCAACACTGGGAATATGTTTTCGCAACTTCTCAAACCCTTCATTGATGATCTGCATTCGTCTCCTCTCGCGTTTATTGGCAGCACTCCTTTGCTTGTACCGAGGTTGGGGGCCAAGGGGACTCGAAGTTGCGAACATGACAAGACCGGAACATGTAAGTACTGTGCTTGCTCTTTTGAAACAGAAAAAATAAATTATAACAATGCTGAGTAAACTTAATCTATCACTACAGCATCTACAATACTTTAGGATTATTTGTAAGAGTAATTGTAAGCGTGATTGTAAGAGAGGAAAATTAAAATGAACTAAAGGTCTTGGAAAATTTATACATTTCCAATAAAACAAATCTTGTTTTGATCAATTACAAATATTGTTTTCCATAACAGATATAACATGAAGCATTTGTTTTCCATAACAGAAAAGTACTAATTTTGACTTAAACAAATATTTTTTTTCTAAAAGTGACAATGCCAGTTTTTGAAACAAAATCAATGATAGGGTTGCCAGATGGCCGGTATGTCACCGGCCTGGCCGGTATTTTACTGATAATTTAGTAGAGGCCGGTAAGAAGCCGGTATTTTGAAAACCAGTGCCCGAAACCGGCATTTTGAAAATAAATAATTTGCAGTAACTGCTAAAAAGAACTGACACAGAACTTCTCAAATTATACTGGCTCTAGTAGTAAATTTTGTCAGGACAGTTCCTTCAGCGAAGTTTATAAGGGCAAATTTCTACTTGTGCCTTAACAACACTCATTGCCCTCCGTTTTTCCTCTTTCGTCGTCCTAAACGTGGTGATCTGTATTAGCATTTCTTTTGGAAATTAACCGTGTAGCTGGCGTAGATGGGGTTGTTGTCTGAACTACTACCGTAGGCAATTGCAGGCAGAATGCAGGAAAATCATAGAAATGGACAGGACGACAGTGACATTGTAGAGACTAGCGCACCTTTCACAATCAAGCGAGCTGCATTGAAAAGCAGGCCCGTAACTAGGGGGAGGTGCAGGGGAGGCGAAACCCCTGGAAAATTGTTCGCCGCCCTCGGAAAAATGTTGGACATAGTTGAAAACTACTGGACATAGTTTAAAAAATTTGGGCCCCTCTCAGAAAACTCTTGCCCCCCCTGATGTCCCAAGCTGGTTACAAACCTGTTGAACAGACCCATTATTTAGTCAGCAGATTACAAATGGCTCAAGAAAGGGCAAGCGAATCAACCGAGAGGTCATCTCTCAGCCAGTCTTAGTGGTTCAGAAGGTAGTGAGAAATATTTTGAAGAGTTTCAGGTGAGCTAGAAAATGTGTGTTGCAAACTGAAGTGAATGCAGCATACAAGAAATTGTTAGTTATACTATGGTGTTCATATAGGCCACAGGTCGGCAACTTTTCCCTAGCCGCGGGCCAAAAACAAACTCTGCAAAATATGGCGGGCCGTACTAAGTTTCAGCAACAATTCCGTTCCCTTTACTGTTTATGATGTTCTTGAAACTTGGCAATTTATAGAATTTTAATTAAATTCACTCTTGATTTTCACAGTTCATAACCAAAGCCCAAAGTACCATATACACTACATTTATAGCACTGTGTGGTTTCTCATAAGCAGTTCCTCATAAGTATGCAATACAAAAAGTTGCGAGGAGGACAGATTCATAAAATGTAATACCACTAGGCGGGCCATACAGTTACTACAATTTGTAAAGGGGCTGCGGGCCGCATGGTTTTGCTTGCCGGCCCGCGGGAGGTAGGTTACCGACCCCTGATATAGACAATACTGCCGTTGAAAAGCAAATACCATCAAATAGTACGGAAAGATGTTCACTTCAGAAATTGATATGCAACATGTAAATCTAGAATTTTACTAAGTGCACTGTTTTTTTAGAGTTTAAGAAAACGCCTCCGTTCACATGAAACACTGCATCAGTCTACCCCAAACAAAGCTCCAAGCCCCCTCAAATTGAAATATGAAACACCATAATTCAACGGAAAATTTTAGAATGTCATGCTCCTGCACAAACGGTAAGCCACCTATTGAAGAATTTCTGGCGACGGTTCTGCACTGCAGTCAGTCAGGGGCGAAACGAGGTTAGATGGCGCCCGGGACAAGAAGCTAGTTTGGCGCTCCCATGTTCGAACCTGAGGTCTTCCGGAAGCAAATATATTGGAATGAAGCAAATAATTGTGAAATTGTTGGGACTTTTCGGCGCCCCCAGCAGACATTTGGCGTCCCCCGCAGTGATTCGGCGCCCCCATAATGATCCGGTGCCCGGGGAATTGTGCCCCCTTCCTCCCCGTCTTTACGCCCCTGACTGCAGTCATCGTTTTTCATTTAAAATAGGTTAGTTTGCTATTACTGAGCATAGGGCTATAAACTATGCTCACAACGCGTATGTTTCTACACTGTTTGAAACATTTTCAAACCAACCATTGTGGAAGCTTAACGAAATTGTAAAGAAAATAGCATGAAATGTAAATGCATTGTCAAACAAGGATTCTTTTCAAAAAATGTTATTCAAGAATTCAGTGCCATTAAATATGCGCTTACGAATGCAGCCTAGATCTGTCACTGTTCACAAAATGGCCGGTATTTTTCAAAACGCATCTGGCATCCTCAATCAGTAATCTAAAATATATGTAAAATTTGTTACTTTATTGTCTTCAAACCTCCAGCAACACTACCACATTTCCCTTTGGAACACAAATCACCCAAATCCTTTCAAAGGAAACGAATCGGACAACAAATGTCATACGAGAAAAATTTGATCGTCTTTAACGTCGGGTGCAAAAATAGATCGACAACAACATCAGCGAAACACAAAATTACTGCATATTAGATTGTTTGGGAAACACGTACACAAAGCTGAGGATTTGCAAACCTGGCGTTTTAAAAAAATGTGAAAGAAGCCTTGCGATAAATGGCTGCCAACTGCAAGACCCTCATGCTACGTAAAGATGTTTTCCCTTCAAACCATGTTCAGAGAAAATTAAGTTCTATTCTGGACGTGAAATGTGCTGGTAATTGTCGTAAATAAATGAAAATATGAAAATAAATTATTGCTATCATTCGAATATGGGTGTGCAACTGTGCATACTTGAGTACATTGAAAAATGTCATCGAGCACGACCGTCATTGTGAGCAGTTTTGTTGTTGACATTTAAACTACGTTGGTATTTAACCTAAGTTTACCTCTTGTGCGAAGCGTGCGAAACCTCCAGATGTTGTTTCTCAAGTATCGTTGCAAGATCTCAATGTTGCAAAAGCTAAGTATACTGTAGAGTAACTGCAATTTCCCTTTTTCAAGAAACCTTGTGCTAGCACGTTCTTCATTGCTATCGCAAATAATTAATTTTTTATCAGGCAACCGATGTTTTCAAACTTCTCATACATCTTGATGGCATTGTTAAACTTTGTAAAAAAATTGTTTTGCGAAAATTCGAAGCTGTTATTTTTGCTCATGACTTTACTTCAAACTAGAGATTCCATTTCCAACTTTGGAAGATCTTTTTTGAGAACTGTTGATGCTTTTACTTCTTTTGATCAGAATTTGTGCAGAGGGCGAAAATACAGTAGAGGAAATACTGAGTTTTTTTAAAGCTATTTGCTTTTACACCAACAGTTTTTATTTCACAAAATCTTGAAGTTTTGTGAGTTCCACACGAATGGTCACAAGAAGCATTGGATTTAACTCTATTGGATAAAAAGTGGAGCATATTGCTGCTACACTTGGCCGGTTTGTGTTTAACTGCTGCTTATGGGTCGTGTTAGCCGGCTCGCTTTTCTTTTCCTCCCAGTTCAGTTGCCCTGTTTTAATAATTGCAAGAAAATATTCGGATTCGCATAAATATTGCTTTGATGATGACGTGTTAGCAACGAATGCGTATAAATTCCAGTTTGGTCTTCTTTTTGTTATCTGCCCTCGAAACTACTGAAATTTAATAGATGAATTTTCAAACTGTTTTACGTTTAGCATCTATAGTAGTTTGGCGCAAGTACTGTACAATCAAAACTTCTTATCTGGAGGATTGCGCTTGGACCACAACGTTCATAGTGTGTGTTACAAACTATGCTTTCTGTGTTGACTATTGAGTGCAATGAATAGGCTCTAATTAACTATCTTAGGATGACTCTAGAAACATTTTGCCAGAGATTGTGTTTACCTGTTCTAAATTTCGCTGCTTTTTGCTACATTGGCCGCTTTCGCCTCAATGATGATGGTTACAAACGAAATACGCGATGTCTTTGACGTTTACCATTTTCATCATTGTTTTTATTAAAGGACTATTGAGCAGTTACGTGTTTCGTATGTATTGCCAAACTGTAACATTTGTCAAACTATGATATTCACAAATTCCTCTAGAAACTGAGATGTACGAAATGTAATATCATATGTATTCTCCAGTAAGCAAGATTAACCATTCAATTTGTAACTGCAGTTGCACCACAACAAATAAATAAGTCCACAAAGCAGCAACGCAGATAAAAATCCTGAACTTTCTGAACATGAACATCACTTGGTAAAAGTTCCTAAAATCTTGATAAATATACAGTTCTGCCTCGACTGATAGAATTGTGAAAAGAAATAGCAGCGTCAATTGTAGGGCGTAAATGTTTTTAACGTAACGTACATATGATTGATACTTGTCCCTCAGGTTAATATTAGCAATTAATTGCTAGCTTCCTTCGCAAACAATTTTTGCAAATCTCACTGGACATTATGATTGTCGTCATAAAATTCTTCAAAATCATGTAAAACGTTATAAAGTTTTATAACAATGTTCAATGCTTTTCTCACATTTTCAAACATATCTATGCTTGTTTTGTACTAATTTTCAGCTTATAAAAAATAAACTCTACTGTTTAGGGATCAAGGCCTGCTTCAAAATAAATGCATTACCTGGTGGCAGATAAACTGACTCTGGAAAATATATCGTTCGTTTGTAACTCGACCAATTCTTAGATTATAGAAATAGATTTCACTGTTTCTTTTAGGCTTCTCTGTTCGGAAGGCATCAGCTCAGGCGCTGATGTGCTGGCATCAGTGGCTTAACGAAGCGAACTTCCTTATTATGCGAATGTCCATCAATAAACTATTACCAGTCTCTTGTTCGAGACCCAACGAAAAGTTAAAATGTAAGATGGTGGACTGTGTTTACTCGTAGATTGTAGAACAAACGAAAATTCCAATATCAGGAGCACTCACATTAAGCAGATGGTGCACGGTTCTTTATTCTTCCGAGAAAAACACCATTGGCGACTCGCGCATTAACAATCATCGTTTGATCAAGTGTTTACTTTGGACAACTTCAAGCCGCAGCTTCAGCGCTGTTTGATTGACTTTAACTTTATACAGAGACTCAAACGCATGAACCAACGAACCTCCAAAAGTTTAACCTTGTCAAGTGATAAAGTACTCTTGACGAAAAAATGTTTTAAATAAATTGGAGGTGCACTTTCGTCCACTGGAAAACAAAGCATTCTTGTTGCGAACAAGACGAAGGAACTCAGGTGTTTGCGCATGAATCGGTGTGCAAACAACGGTGGCTGCCAAACCGATAACGCGCAGGCGGCCTATCTACGCAGGGTTCAGTAGACCCGAGAAAACCATGCAAGGGTCACCGATGATATCTTTTGTCTCGTAGGAAGGTAAAAAACTAATTAAGGCTGCAAATTTGTTCAGGTTTTCACATTACAAGTCCATCAAACTTTAAACATAACCAGGGACCGAGTTTGAGATCTGGGGTTAAAGGTCAGAGGTCAGGGATCAAGGTCGGGAGCGAAAATTTGAAACTTCAGTAGAATATTTGGGGGGGCATTGAGTGCGACTTTCTTCAACTGCACAAATAGCGAAAAAAATCATTGTTTCATGTCTTGAAAGGAATGGACGTTTTTGAACACGCTTGTGGACACTTACAATGCTACATATTTTACTCCACCTCTGTTTCAAACCATAGGCGTAGCCAGGGGGCCAAAGGAGCCATGCCCCCCACAAATTTTATAAAACATAGTGATTTTGTGCTTTGAGAGGCGTTTTTCCAAACAAAATAGTGTTATTCGCCTAAAATCAACCATTTTGGCTCCCCCAATTTTTTGTCCCCAAAATTTTCGGGCTGGCTACGCTACTGCTTCAAACACAGTTGTAAATTATAATGGTTTTGTGCTGGAGATGATTTGACTGAACTATTGTTTTGCACGAACTTCATTCCTCAATTTCATGAATAAAAGTTTCTTGCTTTTCTCTTCTCTTCAAGCTTTCTCAATAATTTGTTTGATCAGTTATCTTATATGAACACAAGAGATACATGGGAATAGCATGGTACGTTTGTAATCTGCCAAACAATGCAACATCAACTTTTTGTAACACCAAAATAGTTGTCATAAAACCGCAATAAACATTTGACCACCACATTGCTTGACGTTAATTAGATCGAAATCAACAGAAATATCTCGCATTCCTGACTTTCGTTCTGAACAAGCAGAAGTTCGAACAATAATTTTAAAATCCATCTCAAATAGAATTTTCAATTTATTCACCTCACTTGCCTTACTAGCAACAATGATTTCCACTCTTGTGTCAAAGATGTTTTAAGAAAATTAAAAAAATCATTTAAACAAAAGTTCGCAGGAGCGCCAAAGTTGATTGTTACGCAACAACAGCTCCTTGCAAAGAACATCCCTGCAGTTTTCTTATGACGTCGATGAAGAGTAATTTCTGAAGCAATGTGCTGAGAGAGTTGTATTTAAAGTGATTTGTTAAATTGTGGCATTATGTGCAGCACAGCTAGCAGTTCAGTCTCGACATTTTCCTTTCGGAGCGTCACGAGTGGCCTACGTCACCCATCCCCGCTTGCTGGCGCCCATGACACTAGCGTAGCCATCCCAGCTTTCTTCGGGGGGCAAAATGTTTTATTTTAGGCGAGCAACAGTATTTTGTTTGGGATACCGCCTCCCAGAGCACAAAATGACTAGTCATTATAAAATTTTTGGGATGCCATGCTCCCCCCTGACTACGCCTATGGCCCATGAGACGCCGCGCCGCCCGCGCGACTTTANCATGACCACCTTCAGCTAGCACAAGCTTTTTTTTAACAGGTTATTTTCTTTATTGGCATCTCATAAAGATTAAAGATGAGCAGGATGCCCACGTACTGAGATGGTAAGCAGGCGTTACGCGGCAAGATTGACAAGATTAAGTTTTTTCATTGTATTTAAGTTAGCGTGGTCCAACTGCTTTTTATGCACGGTCCATTTTACAAAAACGTGACAGCATGCGGACCAGAGTAGTAAAAAGGCTTCATTTTGAAGCCCGAACCCGGCCCAAACCCGAAATCGCAATCCCGAACTTGATATGTTTTTGAAGCCCGATTTAGGCCGGAAAGCCTAATTTTCCGAGTGAGTCAAGATTTGCTCAACTGCGGGTATTGGTGGCGTAGCAAAGTAAACACGACTAAATAATTCACAATTAATCATTTTTTATTGACAATTTGATAAGCTCGATTGCTTCAACAGTAACTGGCGACACAAATGTCCGTCGTTGCGAAAACATTTTGTATGCAGGCCCGAAATCGGCTCGAAACCTTTTCACACACTTAAAACCGGACTCGGCCCGACTTGCAAGTTTGCAACTCAAGAGCCGCTTCCAAATAATGATGTATAAAGCAACAGTTTCACAAGATTTAAAACTAAAAAAGGATGATAAGTAAGTGTGTCATTGAAATTACAGTAGAATTTGTCTAATTCGTCATCATTTAATTCGTCAATTCGCTCAATTCGTCACTTTCTCGTCGGTCCCGGTAGAACGCCTATCTTTTGTGTACATTTCTGTTCGTCTAATTCACCATCGTCTAATTCGTCAATTTGCTCAATTCGTCACCTCTTTTATCCTTAGAAGCGTTTTGTTCGGCTAATACGTCATTTGCAGTTTTGCTTTTGATGTCTAAGCAGCTAGCACGTGTGGGAACTCAAACAAATTAAGGATCTTTATCTGATGATTGTTGCACCTCGCAATTTCTTATCGCATTTATACACGAGGTGTGAAGCACGACCCGACTCCCTATTGAGAGAACGCAGAAAAGTTTGTTAAAGATTAAAAAGGTGTTAAATTAAATGGAGGTGCCTAGATATAGTAATTAATTGTTGTATTCAACCACAATGTCATAAATTTATATTTTAGGCTACTGCAAATAAAACCACTATGCATACGAGTTAATATGATAAAGTATACAATCTTCTGTGATAGAGTTTTCACCTGTTTGCATAATTCGTCACTTTTTTCTAATCCCCTTGAGGTGACGTATTAGGCAAATTCTACTGTATTACACAAAAAAATAGCAATTTATTACACAATTCTATCAGTGGGGCACCTGTGGTCGAAGCTTCTCTGACATATCTAGAACTCCGGGGTAGGGGGTTCCGGGATGTTTCGGCGATGATGGTCGCAAATGTTTTATGCGAAAAAAATATGTGTTTCTGAAATACTATGAAGGTTAGACTACAAAGGATGTTTGCTTCATAAGTGTTTTTGTTGACATCCTGATGGCCAGTGGCCAGTGTAGTTTCCCGTCCGTCAGGAA